>BNJV01000050.1_pt1 | contig 87224 bp, 155 predicted proteins | sample 8540591 | NCBI WGS metagenome assembly BNJV01 (sample SAMD00202457, study PRJDB9452) | human saliva metagenome | host: Homo sapiens
CAGTTACGTATTGCTGAAAACTATGTCGATAAAGAACTGGCGGCGCTACCGGTGTCGTGGAGAACGTCGGTGGCTCGCGACGTCGATGCTCGAAACCGTGAGGTTGATCGAGAGCACCGGCGAAGCGGCCAAAAACGTTGAAGTCCGCGATCTCGAAGCAACCTCGTGGTGGTCGGTGACCGACGACCTTTCAAAGCCTCCTTGACGGCCGTCGCAGTCGAGCCTTTTGGCTTGTCCCATCCGCCGCTTTCGGCGTGCTTGAACCGCCGGTGCTCGGTTCAGTCGGACCGCCGATTCTCGTCATCGTGGTTGCCTGCTGGCCGCATTTGCCGTGTGGATAACCGTGAGGGTCATGCGTTCGTCGTGCGCGCATGCCGCACGAGAACGCGTCATGTCGCAGCTAGCTGCGCTCAGCGAGCGCGCTGGGTTTGCTGTGCGTGAGCCGGTAGGCTCAGCGTGCTGAGTACGCCCGTTTCGTCGACGCGATCAAGAACCTTTCGCGGGTTCGGTAAACGCGAAGGCAACGGGCCAAATACGCGAAATGGCGATCTGAGTTCGGTGACGCGAGCCAGTGACCTGGGTTTCGATGACGAGCCGGGCAACGAGGGTCGATTAACACGGGTTGGAACGCGAGCAGGATATGCATCACTTGCTACGGCTAGAGTTCCAGGGATCCATTTCTTTATCAGAAGCGTATAGTTATTCGCAATAATGGATCTGATTGCGTACCCAGCCGTTCGATCGGATCAGGTGATGGAATCGGTCCCGTGCCGACGTCGCGAACCGCGCGTCAAGCGCTCATAATCGAGCATTCTTGCGGACAAGTCCGTTGGATCTCAGAGCTGCGGGGCTTGTTGCGCCAAGCGGGCATTTCGGTCACCCAGGCAACCTTGTCGCGTGATCTCGATGAGCTCAAGGCGGTCAAGGTGCGCAACAGAAATGGGCGCCAAATCCACAGGATTCTGATGAGGCGGAGCTTTACAAGGCAGCCTGCTAGGCGCGCGGGCGCAACCTCGAACGTTGGTGTCCAGAAGTTCTCGTGAGCGCTCAATCGCGGGCAATCGAGTAGTTTGCGTACGCCGCCGGGTGCGGCCAACTATACTTGCCGTCGAGTGACAGAGCGATGATCGATCGGCGTCCTCGGTTGCCTGGCAGGAGATGACACGATACTCGTCATCACGGTTAGTGCCGAACGCGCGGAGGTAAATTCGCGAGGAGCTGCTTTGCTTAGCACTCGCTTCACGGTTTGCTTGGCATTCCGATTTGCGAGATAGCGAAAAAGCGACGGCGAAAGATGCGCAATAACGGCGATGATGACAGCACTGCTGCGTAGGCGTGGAAGACTGTTGTCAGCGATTGTGTGGAATGCCCGCGCGCTATGGAGAAGAAGACAGCCGTGACGACGGCGCGTCGTATCGCCGTCGTCACGCGCTGCGCGGTTTGATAGGCCCCTCCGGCCGTGGCCTCTTGTTCGGGAGGAATATCGCGCAAGGTTTCGCCGTGTCGCTGAGCCCGGCGAGCCCGAAACCAGCCCACAAATGCCAAAGGCACAGCCATGAGCGCGCCGGAATTCCCGTGTGGTTCCCTCGCCGTCAATCGTCGAAAGAAGCAGGGCGATGACGCATGCCGCAAGTGACCGTGCCTGTATCCGAGCGCCGTCTTCATATGTGTGCCGGCCCGCCCACAGCGCCCTTATTCCCGATCCGATCTGACGGAAGGCAGATGAGGCGACCTGCAGCGGGCTTGTTTTGAGTCCCTTTTGAAGGAAGAGAGCGACCAGGGCGAAAACCGAGCTGGAAACCGAGGAACATGGAAGAGGGTGACGCAGATGCCGTAAGAGAATGATCTGAGCCCGAAAAAGTCGAGAGATCGACCAGGGGCTGCGCCCAGCCGCGCCGTAGTGCCTTCCCAACGCACCCATGCCCATCCGAGGCCTCGCGGCAAGGGGCAGAAACCATCTCCACCGGAAGGCTCAGGAGGAAAGGAAGCATCAAACCCACCACGGCGAGAACGAGGATGGACATGCCCAACGGATCGATGTCCAGCGTTCCATCCCGCCGCCTCGCCGCATGGGCAAGAAGGCGAATGAAGCGACGACGCCGGCTGCGGCCACGGGGACGTTGACGAGGAAACCCAACGCCATCCGGTTCCTTCACCGAGCCAGGCGACGAGGGCGCCCGATACATCGACTGGCCTGCTGCAACGGAGACGGCCACAACCAATCCGACGTAGCCGAATGCTCTGGCACGATCCCGCCCCTGAAATATCGCTGGATTAGCTGCCGAAGATCTGCGGAGAATAGACGCCGGCGCGCAAGGCCTCTCGGACGATTCTCATGAGATTAAGGAAACCAGCGTTCCAGGCGAGCCCGCACCCAAGCGATCCCAACCCAAAAATGGTCAGTCCAATGACGAAGAGCCGTCCTGCCTCGAAGAGATCTCCGAGCCTTCCGCTGGATACGAGCAGAACGTTTGCCGTTGAACGCGTAGCCTGAAAGCACCCACCGAGAGGACGATGGAAGCTTCCAGCGACTTGCTCATGATTGAATGTAGATTGTTGACCGAACTGACTTGAGGAGTGTCATGGCCAGCCCGATGAGGATGACGGCGAGTATCGTCTCTGCGGTTGCGCACCGATGCGCCAATTGTTGCCAACGTGTGTCCTTTCAGCTGATGTAAGCATAGCTCCCGTAACTGGCGTTTTCGTTCTTTCGATGTCGAAAGGCTCGGAAATATAGGCGTGCTATTCGGAAACATGAACGGAGATTGCGAACATCGACCGGAATCGAAAATGTGGCATGATTCAGAAACGACAGACAACGAGTCTGAAACACGAATCAAGTAGCGGAGACGTAACGAAAACTCAAAAATATAAACGATGATTGCAGGCATGGATGAGGGCGACCAGGAAGAGATAAGAGGGGCGATATGCTTGCCGTTATCCGACGCTGATGAGGAACCGGCATGCACGAGGAAGCTTCTGCACGTCAGGCGCCATCTTCATCCAGACCGAAGGGAAGGCGCGTTCAAGAGGGCTCGCATGGACGGGAAGAAATTGACAGGGATGAGAATGGGCGGCAGGGATGAAAAGGACCGGCATGGATGTAGAGCCGATATGGATGAGACCTTTCGGAATGGTGTTTTTGCCGACGAAGCGGGGAGAAAGCGCCGTGCCTTCCTCTTCCTCGTCAACCCCAAGTTGCATTACAATCCTTATCCCGATTGGAAGAAATGGCTGCCCATGGCAAAGGCAGGCAAGGCGATTGAGTTGCAATGGAATACGGGGTCGCGTCGCTCGAATGGAAGTCGGGAGATCTTGCATTGCCCGTCGCGTTGGTGTCGATCCAAGAGGGCTTTCAGGCCATCGGTGATGTGACGAGCTCGATCTACGAAGGGGCACATTGGAATCCCGACGCTTCTCGTCCCACAACCGGATGGGTCGATATCCGCTTGACCGTGTTGCTCGATCTCGATATGCCTCTTCCCTTGGCGATACTCAGCGAAGTTGGTCCAGGAATTCGCTGACTCTCGCATGTCGGGGAACGGAAGTGCCGCTCGACGTGGCATTGGCCGGCGTGTGACCTCGTCTCGAGGCAGCCGTCAGACTCTTCCTAAGTTTCCGACCCTTGCGAAACTTCCAAGTGGCTTGGAGTCGCGCCCGACGAATAGCTATGGGTCGCGCCCTACGAATGGCTTTTTGAACCCGCCTCTCCAACAATTTCAAGCTAAGCTTTTCCAAACGGTCGAACTGCGTCGCCCGATGAGGTTCGAGCCAGTCGTCGCCTTCTCACGTGACTATGAGTGGCATGTGGCAATCCCGCATGGCATATGAGATGCAAGGGCGCTCGTAGGCGGGGCATGTGGCATACTGAAGAATTAGGGATATACCCGATCGAGAAGGCGAGATCGAAAGGCGCGAAACCTGACGGATATCATTGACGAGCCAGTGCGGCGTGGACTCATAGCGCAGCCACACGGATATCGATGTTGCGTGCGGCGCTTGCCGAAGGCCCCGTCACGTTCTATTGCGGTTTTGATCCGACTGCAGCCTCCCCTTCATCACGGGCACCTTGTCGTGCAAAGCCGCGCGGCATCTTCAAATGGCGGGCATGCCTCGCCCTGGTCGGCGGAGCGACGGGCCTCGATCGGCGATCCTTCGGTCGTAGGGCGAGGAACGCAACTCAACGGAACTGATGTGGTCGCAGGCTGGGCTGCGGCACTCCGCGGTCAGCTGGAAACCCCTGCTTGACTTCGAAGGCGACAAACCCGGCGCAAATAGTCGATCAACCTCGACTGGACCGGCCAAATGTCTGCCATCGACTTCCTCGAGACCTCGGAAAAGAACTTCCGATTGGGAAACCATGCTGTCTAAAGACACCGTTGCCCGCCGTCTCGAATCCGACGAGGTATCTTTTTACGGAGTTCAGCTACCAGATTTTGCAGGCTAACGATTATCTTCAGCTATACCGCAGGTACGGTTGCACTCTCGAAGTGGGCGGCAACGATCAATGGGGCAATCTCGTCGGCGGAATGGATCTCATCAGGAAAGTCGAGGGCGATTCCGTCCACGTCATGACGAATCCTCTCATTACGAAATCCGACGGAACGAAGTTCGGCAAAACAGCCGGCGGCGCCGTGGCTCAACCTCGAGATGTTCAGCCCGCACAGGTTTTACCAGTTCTGGCTCAATACCGCCGACGCCGACGTCATCCACATGCTCAAAGTCTTCACTTTTCGAACTCGCGAGGAAATCGCTCGAACTCGAGACGGCAGTGGCTGAACGTCCACATGCCCGCGAGGCGCAGAAGGTCCTTGCGGAAGACGTCACTGCATGGGTTCATGGAACTGAGGCGACTGAACGCGTCAAGGCCGCTTCGCGTGCGCTGTTTGGCGGAAGCGGTCTCGAGTCGCTCGACGCCGATACGCTTCCGGACGCCGTCGCCGAAGTTCCCCACGCGGAAGGCGCCCCAGGCTCCCCGCTTATCGAGCTTTTGTCGCCGCCGGGCTTGAGAAAGGCCTTTGGGGCGGCTAGGCGAACGATCGCCCCGGTGGTCTCTCACCTCATAATCGTCAAGATCGACGATGACTCGAGGGCCATCCAAGCCTCGGATCTCTTCCGGGAGTGGTTCTCTGCGAAGCGAAAGAAGAATCTTGCGGTCGTGCATGTGCGCGGTGATATCCGGAAATTTCAAACGCTTTCGGAGCATTTCACCCGCCGCTGGCCGCCGCCAGTGGAAGTCGCTCCGCCTTGTTGAGGTCAGCGTTATGACCGTCGCCGGTGAAAATTACACTGCCTCCGCCCGGTGAAATCAACGACTTTTACTTGGTGAGATTAATAGCTTCAAGCTTGGTGAGACAGCCCAACGGCTTCCTGCAGGTCGCGACGATCTTATGCGAGGCAAACCCCGCTTAATGTAAGCCCTAGGAGCATAAACCTCTGGTTTTCCCGGTCGAGATGACTCTTCTTTCCCCTTTAACTCTTCTCTTTTCCTCTTTAAAATAGTCGCTTTTCGATCGGATTAACGCCTGCTTAGGGTGAGACTCGACCTGCTGTCATCCGGTGAGCCCAAGTTGATCGACACAACGAAGACGGAAAAACAGTGAATTATTGGAGTGAGTTAACTGTTGCGCTTAGCTGGGCTAAGTCGGCTGTCGCCTGCAGGTGATTCTCTCGCTTGTGGAACGTGGTTGTGGTGGTGTCACGTGGGTGGGGGTTGTGGTGGGGTGGGGTGGGTGTAGAGTTTTTATTCGCTGCCGGGCTGGCGTGGTGCTGGTGTTGGGTGGTGGTCCTGGTTGTCTGGCGTGTCCTGCTGTGTGTGGGGTGGGTTGGGTGCTTGTGGGTGTGGTGGCTGATTGCTTGATAGCAGACACCGTGTGACGAGTTTTTTGTTTGCCTGTCCTGCTGTGTGTGGGTGGGTTGTTTTTGGGAGCTTGTTTTGGGCTTTCTGCATGGTTTTGTGTGAGAGTTTGATCCTGGCTCAGGACGAACGCTGGCGGCGTGCTTAACACATGCAAGTCGAACGATGAAGCCTGTCCTTTTGGGTGGTGTGGATTAGTGGCGAACGGGTGAGTAATACGTGAGTAACCTGCCCTTCTTCGGGATAAGCTTTTGGAAAACGGGGTCTCAATACCGGATAGTCCTGTCTGGTCGCATGGCTGGGTGGGGGAAAGAATGTTGTTGGTGGGGGATGGCTCACGGCCCATCAGCTTGTTGGTGGGGTGATGGCCTACTCATAAGATCGACGGCAGCCGGGCCTGAGAGGGTGACCGGCCACACTGGGACTGAGATACGGCCCAGACCCTACGGGAGGCAGCAGTGGGGATATTGCACAATGGGCGCAAGCCTCGATGCAGCGACGCCGCGTGGGGGATGACGGCTTTCGGGTTGTAAACCTCTTTCGGCATGGAACAAGGCTCCGTGTGTGCGGGGTTGAGGGTACGTGCTAAAGAAGCGCCGGCTAACTACGTGCCAGCAGCCGCGGTAATACGTAGGGCGCGAGCGTTGTCCGGAATTATTGGGCGTAAAGAGCTCGTAGGCGGCTTTGTCGCGTCTGCTGTGAAAAACGCGGGGCTTAACTCCGCGCGTGCAGTGGGTACGGGCAGGCTGGAGTGCGGTAGGGGTGATTGGAATTCCTGGTGTAGCGGTGGAATGCGCAGATATCAGGAAGAACACCGATGGCGAAGGCAGGTCACTGGGCCGTTACTGACGCTGAGGAGCGAAAGCATGGGGAGCGAACAGGATTAGATACCCTGGTAGTCCATGCCGTAAACGTTGGGAACTAGGTGTGGGGTCTGTTCCACGGATTCTGCGCCGGAGCTAACGCGTTAAGTTCCCCGCCTGGGGAGTACGGCCGCAAGGCTAAAACTCAAAGGAATTGACGGGGGCCCGCACAAGCGGCGGAGCATGCGGATTAATTCGATGCAACGCGAAGAACCTTACCAAGGCTTGACATACACCGGAAGGGCGCAGAGATGTGTCTGCCGTTAGGCTGGTGTACAGGTGGTGCATGGTTGTCGTCAGCTCGTGTCGTGAGATGTTGGTTAAGTCCCGCAACGAGCGCAACCCTTGTCTCGTGTTGCCAGCGCGTGGTGGTGGGGACTCATAGGAGACTGCCGGGGTCAACTCGGAGGAAGGTGGGGATGACGTCAAATCATCATGCCCCTTATGTCTTGGGCTTCACGCATGCTACAATGGCTGGTACAGAGGGTGGCGAGACCGTGAGGTGGAGCGAATCCCGGAAAGCCGGTCTCAGTTCGGATCGGGGTCTGCAACTCGGCCCCGTGAAGTCGGAGTCGCTAGTAATCGCAGATCAGCAACGCTGCGGTGAATACGTTCTCGGGCCTTGTACACACCGCCCGTCACGTCACGAAAGTCGGCAACGCCCGAAGCCCGTGGCCCAACCTGTGGGGGGAGCGGTCGAAGGCGGGGTTGGCGATTGGGACGAAGTCGTACAAGGTAGCCGTACCGGAAGGTGCGGCTGGATCACCCTTTCTAGGGAGTTTTGCTGTTGTGGTGCCTGCTGCGGGTGTGCTGTCAGGCGGTTGGGTACTGTGCCCGTGCCTTGTTGTGCGTGTGTGCGTGGAATGAGGCGTGGTGTTTGGGAATCGTATAGTGGACGCGAGCATCTGGCCTTGTGCGTGCCCTTGTGGGTGTGTGCGAGGTTGTGGTGTGGGTGTTGCAGGGCGTTCGGTGGATGCCTGGGTATCAAGAGCCGAAGAAGGACGTGGCAGTCTGCGATAAGCCTCGGGAGTTGGCAAGCGAGCGGTGATCCGGGGTGTCCGAATGGGGAACCTGGCCGGGAGTTGTGCCTGGTCGCTCGTGCCTGAAGTTCATAGGGCGCGGGTGGGAACGCGGGGAAGTGAAACATCTTAGTACCTGCTGGAAAAAGATATTCCGTTAGTAGTGGTGAGCGAAGGCGGAAGAGCCTAAACCGTGTGCGTGGAAAGCTGTCGGGCGGTGCGTGCGCGGTGTTGGAGGGGCGTGTCAGATCATGCTGACGCGTGGTCGGGCAGTGAGAAACTGTTGGGATAGGTGAAAGGTCTGGGAAGGCCTGCTGGAGTGGGTGAGAGCCCCTGCAGCTGAAATCCTGGCGGCTGTTGTGCGTTTCCTGAGTAGCACGGGGCTCGTGGAATCTCGTGTGAAGGTGGCAAGACCACTTGTCAAGGCTAAATACTCTTGGTGACCGATAGTGGATGAGTACCGTGAGGGAATGGTGAAAAGTACCCCGGGAGGGGAGTGAAAGAGTGCCTGAAACCGGGCGCCTGCAATCCGTCAGAGCCTCTGTGTGGGGGTGATGGCGTGCCTTTTGAAGAATGAGCCTGCGAGTTAGGGGCATGTGGCGAGGTTAACCCGGGTGGGGGAGCCGTAGCGAAAGCGAGTCTGAAGAGGGCGGTAGTTGCATGTTCTAGACCCGAAGCGGGGTGATCTACCCATGTCCAGGGTGAAGCACGTGTAAGAGCGTGTGGAGGCCCGAACCCACCAGGGTTGAAAACCTGGGGGATGAGGTGTGGGTAGGGGTGAAAGGCCAATCAAACTCCGTGATAGCTGGTTCTCCCCGAAATGCATTTAGGTGCAGCGTTGCGTGGTTCCTTGTGGAGGTAGAGCGACTGGATGGCTGATGGGCCTGACCGGGTTACTGAGGTCAGCCAAACTCCGAATGCTGCAAGGGTGAGCGTGGCAGTGAGACGGTGGGGGATAAGCTCCGTCGTCGAGAGGGAAACAGCCCAGATCATCGGTTAAGGCCCCTAAGAGTGTGCTAAGTGGGAAAGGATGTGTCGTTGCTGTGACAACCAGGAGGTTGGCTTAGAAGCAGCCATCCTTGAAAAGAGTGCGTACTAGCTCACTGGTCAAGTGGTGATGCGCCGACAATGTAGCGGGGCTTAAGCACACCGCCGAAACTGTGGCGCCTTTCCGTGGAGGAAAGGTGGGTAGGGAGCGTCCTGCGTGGGGTGAAGCTTTGCGCGTGAGCGGGGTGGACTGCGGGAGTGAGAATGCAGGCATGAGTAACGAATGACGGGTGAGAATCCCGTCCGCCGATTGACTAAGGGTTCCAGGGCCAGGTTGATCCGCCCTGGGTTAGTCGGGTCCTAAGGCGAGGCCGACAGGCGTAGTCGATGGATAACGGGTTGATATTCCCGTACCGGTGAGCAACCGTCCGTGCTGGGCGTGTGGGTGCTGACCATCCCTTGTCTGACAGGTCCTGCTTTCGTAGCAGGTCTGACAGGCAGGCGTGGACCCTCCGCGTGTCCGGCAAGCGTGGTAACAGGTGTGACGCAGTGAGGTAGCCTGTCCGTGTCTTATGGCTTGGCACGGCTAAAGGTGTGGCCCGTGACCGTGGTAAATCCCGGTTGCTTAAAAGGGTGAGGCCTGACAGGGACCGTTTCAAGGGAAGCAGGTGATCCTGGACTGCCAAGAAAAGCATCGACGCGAGGTTGTCACTGCCCGTACCCGAAACCGACACAGGTAGTCAGGTAGAGTATACCGAGGCGTGCGAGATAATCGTGGTTAAGGAACTCGGCAAATTGCCCCCGTAACTTCGGGAGAAGGGGGGCCGTGCACGTGACCAGCCCACGCGGGTGGGAGCGTGTCACGGCCGCAGAGTCTAGGGAGAAGCGACTGTTTATCAAAAACACAGGTCCGTGCCAAGCCGTAAGGCGATGTATACGGACTGACGCCTGCCCGGTGCTGGAAGGTTAAGCGGACGAGTCAGCCTCTTACAAGGGGTGACGCTCGGAAGTTAAGCCCCAGTAAACGGCGGTGGTAACTATAACCATCCTAAGGTAGCGAAATTCCTTGTCGGGTAAGTTCCGACCTGCACGAATGGCGTAACGACTTCTCCGCTGTCTCAACCACGAACTCGGTGAAATTGCACTACGAGTAAAGATGCTCGTTTCGCGCAGCAGGACGGAAAGACCCCGGGACCTTTACTGCAGCTTGGTATGGGTGTTCGGTACGGTTTGTGTAGGATAGGTGGGAGACACAGAACCGGTCACGCTAGTGACCGGGGAGTCACTGGTGAAATACCACCTGACCGTGCTGGATTCCTAACCTCGGCCCGTGATCCGGGTCAGGGACAGTGCCTGGTGGGTAGTTTAACTGGGGCGGTTGCCTCCTAAAAAGTAACGGAGGCGCTCAAAGGTTCCCTCAGCCTGGTTGGTCATCAGGTAGCGAGTGTAAGTGCACAAGGGAGCTTGACTGTGAGACTGACAGGTCAAACAGGTACGAAAGTAGGAACTAGTGATCCGGCGGTCGCGTGTGGAAGCGCCGTCGCTCAACGGATAAAAAGGTACCCCGGGGATAACAGGCTGATCCTGCCCAAGAGTTCATATCGACGGCATGGTTTGGCACCTCGATGTCGGCTCGTCGCATCCTGGGGCTGGAGTAGGTCCCAAGGGTTGGGCTGTTCGCCCATTAAAGCGGTACGCGAGCTGGGTTCAGAACGTCGTGAGACAGTTCGGTCCCTATCCGCTGCGCGCGCAGGAGAACTGAGAAGGGCTGTCCCTAGTACGAGAGGACCGGGACGGACGAACCTCTGGTGTGCCAGTTGTTCCGCCAGGAGCACGGCTGGTTGGCTACGTTCGGAAAGGATAACCGCTGAAAGCATCTAAGCGGGAAACCCGCTTCAAGATAAGTTCTCCACCACCCTCGCGGTGGGAAGGCCCCCTGAACACGACAGGGTTGATAGACCGGACGTGGACGCGTCGCAAGACGTGAAGCTGACCGGCACCACGAGCCAAACCACCCACACCCCCACAAACCAAAAAGTGGGAAAACAAACAAGAACCTCGCGTCCACTCTACGACCCCTGAACACCACACAGCACCCAACCACCGTGTGGGCGGTGGCCACAGCGACAGAGACACGCCCGGACCCATCCCGAACCCGGAAGCTAAGCCTGCCAGCGCCAATGGTACTGCACCCGCCAGGGTGTGGGAGAGTAGGACACCACCGCCCACCACACAACAAACGCACGTAATATCTATGTGGAATTTTGTTTTTGTACGTGAGACTCACCATAAAACACCTCGGTCACTCGTGTTTTGAACCGGTTGTATAGGTATTCTTATGGAACCTAGGTTTCGCTATGTCTGTCTGTGTGGAAACATAGGGTCGTTACATTTGCTGACAACTGAAACACCGAGGATGGAAATGACAGAGGAAACATAACGCGTCAAACAGTAGCGAACGCGGCGAACGATCGTCCTCGGGGTGGAGGTCAGCCTCGGAGCATCGCGGTTATAACGACAATCGCACGGGGTCCCGAAGTGAGAATCGCGATGATCGGCACGGTAAGGATCGTCGTGGTGAGTACCGTCGGGATGAGTACCGTGGTGGCGGTAGGCGGTACGAGGATCGTGGTGGCCGCAACGATCGCGATGATCGCCGTACAACGACCGCGATGGGTATCGCGGCGGTTATCGCTCAGACCGACAAGATTCACGCGGATCCGGGCGCCGCTGGGAAGACCGGGACAGTTACCGTGCGAACAAAAGCGCTACGACGAGCGGAACGAACGAAACTACCGCGACGGCCGACGCTACAGCAACGATCGCTACAGCAATGATCGCTATAGCGACGACCGTGGGTACGGCGATCGGCACGGTAAGGATCGTCGTGGTGAGTACCGTCGGGATGAGTACCGTGGTGGCGGTAGGCGGTACGAGGATCGTGGTGGCCGCAACGATCGCGATGATCGCCGTTACAACGACCGCGATGGGTATCGCGGCGGTTATCGCTCAGACCGACAAGATTCACGCGGATCCGGGCGCCGCTGGGAAGACCGGGACAGTTACCGTGCGAACAAACGCTACGACGAGCGGAACGAACGAAACTACCGCGACGGCCGACGCTACAGCAACGATCGCTACAGCAATGATCGCCATAGCGACGACCGTGGGTGCGGCGATCGGCACGGTAAGGATCGTCGTGGTGAGTACCGTCGGGATGAGTACCGTGGTGGCGGTAGGCGGTACGAGGATCGTGGTGGCCGCAACGATCGCGATGATCGCCGTTACAACGACCGCGATGGGTATCGCGGCGGTTATCGCTCAGACCGACAAGATTCACGCGGATCCGGGCGCCGCTGGGAAGACCGGGACAGTTACCGTGCGAACAAACGCTACGACGAGCGGAACGAACGAAACTACCGCGACGGCCGACGCTACAGCAACGATCGCTACAGCAATGATCGCTATAGCGACGACCGTGGGTACGGCGATCGGCACGGTAAGGATCGTCGTGGTGAGTACCGTCGGGATGAGTACCGTGGTGGCGGTAGGCGGTACGAGGATCGTGGTGGCCGCAACGATCGCGATGATCGCCGTTACAACGACCGCGATGGGTATCGCGGCGGTTATCGCTCAGACCGACAAGATTCACGCGGATCCGGACGTCGCTGGGGATCCGAATATGACGAAGACAATCGCGAGGCCACACGGTCGAGACGTGATCCGATCATCCCCGACTCGGTATCGGATAAAGACCTTGATGCTGAATCGCGTCGTCGGCTCACGACGCTCTCAAGGGACAACTCGGAGAGAGTCGCGCGTCATCTCGTTTACGCGGGGTCAATGCTAGACGTCGATCCCGAATTGTCTTACGAGCATGCGCAAGCGACTCTATCGCCGGGCCTCACGCGTGGACGTCGTTCGTGAAGCCCTTGGACTTTCCGCATATATGACCGGAAGATACTCGGAAGCCTTACGCGAATTGCGCACGTACCGGCGAATGACTGACGACTACAGCCACGTCGCCATCGAAGCCGATTCGGAGCGCGGTCTAGGGCGATCGGAAAAAGCACTTGCCTTCATATCTGAAATACCTTTGGCAAGGCTCGATGCAGAATCGAAGATTGAGCTCGCCCTCGTAGCTTCTGGCGCGAAAGCTGACACGGGGGACTCCGAAGGCGGCCCTGTCAGTAATCGACAAACTCGCAGTCGAGAATTTCGAGGAGGAACTGCGAGCCCGCGTCGAACTCATCCGGGCTGATCGTCTCGAGGAGCTTGGCCGCACGGAAGAAGCCGAAGAACTGCGTACCAGGGTGGGGAATCCGTGCTTTCCGATGAGGGCGAAGTCGACCTGTACGACGAAGAAGGACCCAGCGAAGACAGACCCGACGAAGATGCGCATGACGGAGAATTCGTGGACTCGAAGCCGAAGAAGCTGGCGCAAAACTATACGGCAACTTCGACGAAGGTGATGAAGGCTACGATCACAGCGAATATTCGGACTGGGACGACGCGGAAGACGGGGATTTCGACGCCAAACCCGAGCGAGAAGTCCGGACTGATGCCAAACCCTCAACGGGTTGGAGTTGCGCTAGAAAAGCGACGAGGCCTCTACGGAAGATGCGACAGAGCGAAGCGAGACTATGACGTTGGAAAGCGACGTTGCATCGTTAGATGTTGAGGTGCAGGGAGCCGTTAAAGTTTCAAAAGATGCGGTGTCGGTAGACGCAGGTACAGCGGTAGACGCAGGTACGGCGGAAAGCGAAGTGACCTCCGACGACGTTGATACATCAGAGGGTAGCGCGACGCCGGCAGATAATTCGGTTTCGGGCAGTGTCGATGCGTCGGAAGGTGGCGATATTCTGTGAGTGAGACACTTGCCGAGCAGTATGACGCTGGGCTTTTCGATCTCGACGGTGTGTGCTATCTCGGGAATGAGGCAATTGATCATGCACCCGAGGAAATTACCCGCGCTGTGGGAGAGGGATTCCGTCACGTTTACGTGACGAACAATGCCCTCTCGCACAACTGCGGACGTTGCCGATCACCTAGCAGCTTTAGGGCTTTCCAGCCGTAGCCGACAATGTACTGACCTCTGCCCAAGTAGGCGCGGATATCGCCGTGAAAAGATGCGGGGATGGAGCGAAAATCCTGGTCATTGGCGGCGCTGGATTGATCCGAGCCGTCGAAGAACGCGGCTTGACGATCGTGGAATCGGCCGACGACTGCCCGGATGCCGTTATCCAAGGGTTTTTCCAAGACGTGACATGGCACGACTTGTCCGAGGCAGCTCTTGCGATTAGGGGTGGCGCTCTCTATATCGCGACAAACCTAGATCTTGTCATTCCCAGAGAACGTGGACTGATGGTGGGAAATGGCGCGCTCGTCGGCGCTGTCTCCCTTTCGACGGGAGTCGAACCGATTTCAGGCGGCAAACCCGAGCCCGAAATATTCCTAGCAGCGGCCGAAAGTCTCGGATCACGCAAGCCACTGGCCATCGGTGACAATCTCGACACCGACATCAAAGGAGCCGTCAGCGCTGGAATCGACTGCCTGCATGTGCTCACCGGTCTGGCCAGCGCCCGCGACATCTGCTTGGCGCCCCCGGAGGTCAGACCCACCTATTTATGCGATGACATGCGTGGGCTCAACGAGCCCTACCCCGGAGTGACGATCGACGGCACAGCCGTCGAAGTCGGATCTGCTCGGGCGCACTGGACAGGAGATGCGATATCGCTCACCGCCGGGGAAGAAATTGACGTCAGTGTGAGTGCGAGATTAAATCTCGACGGGTACCGGGCTCTTGTTCACGCCGCATGGATAGCTGCGGTTCCGGAGCAAATCTCGATGCGGCCATCGGGGAAATAACGGTGGTCCGTTGACATCGCCCTCACCGACTCCCCAAGCGCCATTCGATCCCGAGAAGGCATTGCTCACGCTCGAAGGTACCCTCGAGCGGGACATTGACAGCGCTGACACCGACGCAACCATCGAATCTCTCGAAGCCGTGCTGGAGGGCTTAAAGCGTACACTCGGCTCCGCCCAGGCGATGGACCGGATATGGGGCGACTGGTCAGGGTTGACGCCGAACTTGTGCGTCGAAAGGTCGCGCCTTCGCGCCAACGCGCACGGGAACTCGTCGAGGCGGGAAGGGTGCTGCTTGACGGCGAGTTGTGCGCAAAACCGCCCGCCAGATGGATCCCTGCCCAAGCGTTGCTCGTCGTCGAAAGCCCGAAAGAAGACTATGTCTCGCGCGGAGCCCACAAGCTCATCGGTGCTCTCGATTGGCTTTAGCGACGATGGGCCCTCCATAGGCGGCGCCAGATGCCTCGATGCGGGGGCGTCCACTGGAGGCTTCACGGACGTCCTCTTACGCCGCGGAGCCAAGCACGTCGTTGCTGTCGATGTCGGATACGGGCAGATCGCTTGGCGATTGCGCGAAGACCCCCGAGTCACCGTGGTCGAGCGAACAAATGTGCGGACACTAGATCCCGCAGTAGTCGCGCCCCCTCCGGCCTCGTCGTCGGCGATCTTTCGTTCATATCGCTCACCCTCGTCATCCCCGCCCTCGTGCGAGCGGCAGATTCTCACGCCGATTTCCTCCTCATGGTCAAACCCCAATTCGAAGTGGGGAAAGAACTGTTGGGCCGCGGAGGGTGGTGCGCAAAACCTCCCTGCACGCGCGGGCCATGCGCGAGGTCGCCGCATGCGCCGCGGCCAACGGACTTTCGGCTCTGGGCGTGGCTCCTTCGCCATTGCCCGGGCCCGCCGGAAATGTAGAGTATTTCTTGTATATGCGGGCCGGCGAGATCGATCATGGGAGCGTTGACATGGAATCGGCTATCGAAAAAGCCATAGCCGAAGGGCCTGCTGAGAGAATGCGAGGAGTTGAATGGCGCGACGCATTGCAGTTGTCACGCACCGAAAGCGCGGAGGCGCCACCGAGATCTTCGGCGAATATCGTGCGTTTGCTTGAAGAGGCTGGGCTGGAAGCTGACACCCATCCGACCCGGGAAAGCGTGTCCGAATGCGAGCTCATTCTCGTTCTTGGCGGAGATGGCACAATCCTTCACGCCGCCGAGCTCGGACGGCCTGCCGGTGTTCCCCATCTTGGGGATTAACTACGGGCACGTCGGATTTCTATCCGAGGCCGACCCGGTCGACGCTCCGCAGGTGGTCCGTCAAACGTGCCGATCGCTCGTGGGGAGTCGACACCCGAATGACCATCGACATCACCGTAGTTGACCCCGAAGGAAAGGTGAGCACGGACTGGGCGCTCAACGAGGTAGCCATCGAAAAGGACATTGATTTTCGGATGCTCGAAGTCTCTATAGGAGTTGACGGACGTGAGATATCGGCATTCAAAGTAGACACCGTCCTTTTCTCCACCGCCACGGGCTCAACGGCCTACAACTTTTCGGGCGGAGGGACCGGTTGTGGCCTGACGTCGAAGGCATGGTTCTCACACCCGTGGCGGCCCACGCCCCTGTTTACCCGGCCGCTGGTTGTGGGGCCGAACTCGGAGCTCGAGTTGCGCGTCCTTGATGGGGCCGGACGCGCCTGGTGCGACGGGCGACGCGAACTTTCGCGCCAGGCGGATCGACAATCACCGCGGTCAAGGGCGAACGCCCCGTGCCCTCGCCAGGCTCAACGACACACCGTTTTTCTGGACGGCTCGTGACGAAATTCAGACTGCCGGTGCGTGGATGGCGCGACCCGGCCCGGGAGGGTCCTGTGATTGAGACGCTCACAATAGAGAATTCGGCGTCATCGCCGATGCTCGGCTCGAACTGTCCAGAGGACTGACGGCCCCTGACGGGTGAGACCGGGGCTGGAAAAGACAATGGCTCTCACGTCGCTCCAGCTGATCCTCGGGAGCAAAACCAGACCCCGCTCACGTCCGTGCCGGCACGAAGGGCGCGCGAGTTGAGGGAACTTTCCTCGTACCCGAGAATTCGCCCGTTCTTGCAGCCATCGACGATGTGGGAGGAGCCTACGACGTCGAAAGCGGGCAGGCGACCATCGTCGTGGCGAGGCATGTTCCAGCTTCGGGTAGATCGAGCGCCTTCATAGGCGGACGCCGGGTTCCCCACAGCAGTGCTGAGATCCATAGCGCAAAGCCTCGTGACCGTCCATGGACAATCGGATCAGTTGCGGCTGGCCACGGCGGCCCAGCAACGACAGGCCCTCGATGCCTTCGGCGGCGAAAGGGTCGCAAAGGCCGCTCGGCAGTGGGATCAGCCTACTCCGCCCATGCAAAGGCGGAAGAACGGCTCCGATCTTTCAACGAAAAACGAGCGTGAAAATGCTCGGCGGCGTCTCGCCTATCAGGCGTTGGTCGCTAGGTCGACGAAGTTTCTCCCCAGCCCCATGAGGATGAGTCGCTCAAAGGCGGAAGCCAGCAGGCTGGAGAATACCGAGGCCCGCTTTGTGGGTTTGTCTGAGGCTGCAGCGCAGCTTTCGGGATCGGACGCCGTGGAAGCGCCCGCCCCTGGCCGGGATCGATGCTGCAATACGAGCGCTCGACGGCGTGGGCGAGGCCGAAGATCTCCTCGCTCGTCTGCGTTTGGCTCGCGATGAACTCGGCGACATAGCCGCCACCGTGGCTTCCGCTGCCGCCGACACCGAAGCCGATCCCGCCAGACTCGCGGAAATATACGCTAGGCGCCAGGATCTTTCGGGTTTGCGGCGAGAGCTTGGAATGGACAACGACGAGGCCATCGACGCCGCGGCAGAAGCCCGCACGGCCCTCGCAGACCTCGACGATCCGGAGGGCACAAGGAAAAGGTTGGAAGAAGAGCTGGAGCGCGCCGGAGAGGACCTTGCGGCCGCAGGGGCGGCGCTGCATAAGGCCCGATCGAAAGCGGCAGGCGAACTCGGCGCACTGGTGGGCGAAGAACTGGCAGATCTGGCGCTGGCCAATGCGCGATTCGATATCGCGGTGACCCCGGGAGCGCCCGCAGCTCACGGTTCCGACGTCGTCGAATTCCTTCTTGCTTCCCACCCCGGTGCGCCGCTTCGCCCGATCGGCACATCGGCTTCGGGCGGAGAGCTATCCCGCGTCATGCTCGCCGTTGAAGTCTCGCTCGCCGGGCGGGTCGCCCAATCTGACCACGTTCCTCTTCGACGAGGTAGACGCCGGAGTCGGCGGCCGCGCTGCTCAGGCGGTTGGCCGGCGTCTTGCAAAAACTCGCAGCCGGGCCATCAGGTCATCGTCGTCACCCACCTGGCGCAGGTGGCCGCGAACGCGCAAACTCAGGCGGTTGTGGTCAAAGACGAAGATGATTCAGGGGGCCAAGACGGACGTCGTCGTCGTCACGGGAAAGGAGCGACTCGAAGAATTGGCGCGAATGCTCTCGGGAAGCGACACCGATGCGGCTCGTGCTCACGCGGCCGAACTCTCGCCGACAGCCCCGAATGTGGCACGATAAAGCCGTGGCATTCCCATTCAGGCGAAAAAGGAAGTCCCGCTGGTCGATGACCATGCGGGTGAGGCGCTGGGTCGATCCGCGCACGAAGAATTTGACCAAGCGTTTGCGGGCGGGAGGTCGCCATCATCGACCACTCCGACATCGATCGGGTTTCCGCGGAAGCACTGGTGGCATGCAATCCCCTCGTCGTGGTCAACGCGGCCAAATCGACGTCGGGACGCTACCCCAACCTGGGCGGGAATCCTCAACACTGCCGGGGTTCCGTTGGTGGACGGCTGCAGGCTCCGCCGTCATGGATATAACCGAAGGAACGCGCGTGCGCGTGACGGAGAACGGCGAAAGTCTATGCGGGCGAAGAACTCATCGCCCAGGGAACCGTTCAGACGCCTGAGACGATCGCTGTGAGCCAAGAGGAGGCGAAAGCCGGGATGGACGTCCAGCTCAAGGCTTTCGCCACGAACACGATGGAATACGTCGAGCGTGAACAAGACCTCATCTTCGACGGAGTTGGCGTTCCCTGACGTCACAACGTCCTTCGAAGGCCGTCACGTCTCTTGTTGTTGTGCGAGGTACAGGTATAAGGAAGATCTCGCGGCCCTGCGCCCGTACATCCGCGAATACAGGCCGATCATGATAGGGGTCGACAGGGGAGCCGACGCCATCATCGAAGAGGGATACAAACTCGATATGATCGTGGGCGACATGGACTCCGTCTCGGACAAAGCCCTCACGTGCGGCGCCGAAATCGTGGTTCACGCCTATAGGGACGGCCGTGCTCCAGGCAGTAAACGGGTAGACGAATTGGGAGTCGACCACGTCGTCTTCCCGTGTACGGGCACGTCCGAGGATGTCGCGATGTTGCTGGCCGACGACAAAGGCGCCAAGCTCATCGTCGCCCTGGGCACGCACAACACTCTCATTGAGTTCCTCGACAAAGGACGCCCCGGCATGGCTTCCACCTTCCTCACGCGACTTGCGGTGGGCGGAAGCTGATTGACGCCAAGGGCGTATCGCAGCTGTATCGTTCTCGCATTTCCAACTGGCAGATTTTTCGCGCTCGTTCTGGCCGGATGTATCGCCATAGGAGCGGCCATGGCCTCGACGGCAACGGGAAGGGCCACCTTCGGTCTCGTCTCGGCCTGGTTTGGCGACATCATTCGATGGTTCGGATCGTTTTTTCTGAAAGGTTACCAATGGTTGACTTTCGATATCATTTAGTTTCGCTCGTATCGGTTTTCATGGCTTTGGCTGTTGGCGTCATTCTGGAGCCGGCCCCCTGCAGAACTCGATTGGCACGACGCTCACCTCTCAGGTCAAGTCGTTGAGGGAATCCCGTGACGAGGCGCGATCGGAGGCCGATGCCGCCAAGAATGCGCTTTCCGAAAATGAGAAACAGCTCGATTTTGGCCGGCACGCAGCTCGTCGATGGAACTCTTAAAGGCCGCAAGATCGGCGTGGTGGCCCTCCCCGGCGTCGAAGATTCCGAGCTCGGGGCCGCTGAGAACAAAATTTCCAAAGCGGGCGGTACGATCGCGGGGACGGTGACGATCACCGACACGTACGTCTTCTTCGGAAACAACCTACCGTAAGTCCCCTCGCGGGCAACCTGTCTCAGTATGTCGGCGAGAAGGCCGACGCCGACGCCGAGACCGTCATCGCCTCGGCGATAAGCCGCATATTGTTCACCGGAACTGCGGATGCCAATTCAACGGTGATCGTTGAGGCGCTCACGGCCAAAGACCGGCAAATCATTCAAATCCAAGGAGATCTGGGCAGTGGCGTTGATGCGGTCGTCATCGTGGCGCCCGCAAAGCTGGAGGTCGACAAATCGACCCCGTCGCCCAGTGCCCAGAAGAAGAACATTTCGGCCGGTTATTCGAAATTGGTGCACGCATTCGGTTCCAAAGGGTGCGACAGTCACGACGGGGAGGGAACATCCTCCGATAACGTGGTCGCCAAGGCTCGCCAAGCCAAGGCGGGATCGACGGTCGACTCCCTCGATACGATCACCGGCAGAATAAACGTCGCGATTGCCGTTGCATCGGAGATCAAGGGAACCCACGTCCAGCTCGGGAAGGGAGACGGCGCTCAGGCCACGCTGGGAGCGCGCGTCGACGCCGCTGAAACGCCAGCTGCCACGCCGGAGCCCGACCCCGCCTCGGAAGGTTGATCCATATGCGTTCACGTTTTTCTCGCCATGGCCGGAGTTCTGGCCGCTGCAGGCGCTGGTGCGGTCACAGTGGCGGCCAGACGCCTTCCCGGCATCTTCTCTCTTGGGATCGGACTTCCCATACCGGAAAGCGAGTCAGCCTAACCGAAGGGTTGGCCGCGGCCGCCGGGCTCGGTTTGGCTTCGGTCGCCTCTTCCCCGGCAGACGAGCGGGCGCGGGAATCGTCATTACAGCCGCGTCTGCCGCGGGCGCTGTCGACGATCACTTTGAGGATCGATTCCCGGCCAAAGGCAAGGGCTTGAAAGGCCACATTGGCGCCCTGCGGAAGGAAAGTGACCCTCGGGAACTGTGAAGATCGGGCTTATCGGCGCGGGGGCGGCCTTGGTTCTCTCGCGTTCCTCGGCGCGGAGGCCGCCTTCGCAGGGCCGTCGCATGGGCGGGCCAGTCCGCCCTCATCGCGGGCACGGCCAATATCGTCAATCTTCTCGACCTTCGCCCTGGCCGCGCGCTCAAGGCCGCCGCGACAGCGTCGGTCTTCGCGGGAACGTCGGGAGCGGCTGCCGCGGGGATGCGCGACGCAATCATTGCCGTATCCGGAGTATGCATGCGCGATGATCTCGAAGGCAGAACGATGCTCGGCGATCTCGGCGCCAATGCCGTTGGTGCAGCTTTGGGATACTCGCTTGCCCTGGCGCCCAGCCCGGTGCTCCGGTGGTCGTGCCTTTCTGGTGTCGTTGCGCTCACCTTAGCCAGCGAAAAGTACTCTTTCTCCCAAGTGATCGAAGAAACTCCGGTTTTGGCCTGGGCCGACCGCCTCGGGCGCCGGTGATCTGGTGGCCGAGCAAGCGACGTGAGCGGTGCGCATGAAGAAGATCGGTGCGTCGGTTGCGGGTGCGGCTGGCTCGATAGCCGTTCTGACCCTGCTGTCACGTCTTGTCGGATTCGTCAGGACCTGGGCCCAGAACGGGGCCGTTGGGGACACCGCTTCGGAGAGGCTTATTCGACGGCCAACACCGTTCCCAACGTTCTGTTTGAGATCGCTGCGGGCGGAGCGCTGGCGGGGCGGTCATCCCCTTATTTCCGGCTTTTTGGCCAAGCGCATGCGGGAAGAGCTCGAGCGCACGGCTTCCGCTCTAGTCACGTGGATTCTGGCGATCGGGCTTCCGATAGCCGCCGTGGTGATGCTGTCCGCTGAGCCCATCACCCGTGCCCTTCTGGGCGCGCACAAATCACCCGACGAACTGGCCTTGGCCGCGACGCTCTTGCGAGCCTTCGCCTTGCAAGTTCCTCTACGGGCTTTCCGTGGTGCTCACGGGAATCCTTCAGGCCCACAAGCGATTTCTCCTTCCGGCATGGCTCCGATGCTTTCCTCCGTGACCGTCATAGCCGCTTTCGCGATTTTTCGCGCAGACGGCGAACGACAAACAGAACTCTCCCGGCGAGCTCACTGATGCGGCCGTGTCACCGGCTCGGTTGGGGAACCACCTTGGGGTGGTGGCCTTCACCGTGCCGCAGATTTTCCCCGTGGCGCGAATCGTCAAGTTGCGACCGACCTTCCGTTTCCCCTCGAGTGGCTAAACGCGCCCGCGGTCTCATCGGCGCCGGGACTGGGGGACTGCTCGCCCAGCAGGTGCAGATCGTGGCGATCATGGTGGTGGCCAACAGTTTCGGGGATACGGGAGCCTATTCGGTGTACACATTCGCCAACGGCGTGTATATGGTTCCCTACGCGGTTTTTGCGGTTCCGATAGCCACGGCCGTCTTTTCCCCGTCTTTCCGAAGCCGCAGCCCTGCCGGGCCGACTTGGCCTGACATCCCTGACTGCCCGCTCGACGCGCCTGGTCCTAGATGTCGGCATCCTCACGGTTGCCCTCCTCGCGGTCGTGTCCACCCCGGCGGGCCTGATCTTCGACATTCTTCGCCCCGCCAAGGGAATGGATGTGGCGATGCTCGCCATGGCTCCGGGATTGGCGGGATATGCACTCATCTACCACGGTTCGCGAGTGCTCTATGCGGTGGAGGCTTCGCGCGCCGTCGTCCTGGTCAATTCGCTGGCATGGCTGGGGGTGTGCGCCGCTCTAGGAGTGAGTGTCACCTTGGGAATCGCGGGCAGGCGGCAAACGCTCATTGCGATCGGGGCGTCGATATCGGTCGGGATGACCATTGGCGCCGTTGGCCAGATACTAGCGATTCGCAGGTCCGTTGGCGCCGGTGCGACGGCCGGCATGGCGCGTTCGGCACTAGTGGTCGCAGCGGCGTCGGCACTCGGGGGCGTTATCGGGCACGTATGCGTGAGAGCGATTCTCAGTGTCCTGGGGAACCGGAGGCATCGGCGCGTTTGTCTCCGCTGCGGTCAGGGGAATCGCCGTTCTCGACGCGGGAGGGATCGCGCTTGTCATTTTCGATCGCGACGCGCTCCGCCTCGCCGGGGGCGGAGCGACGAAGGCCGAGGGCAAGGAGCCTGAGAACGATCCGAAAACGCCCGTGCGCGAACTCGAAGAGCCCGTGTACGACGAGAAAAATTCCTGTGGGCGGAGGGATGGACTCGAGCATGAACGTGAGGCGCCGGCTCACGAGGCGAAAGTCGCCCGCCCGTGAAGGGAAGGCGCTCGCCCCTGACGGCGAGGTTGAAGGGCCGGGCGCCGACGCTCTGCGCGACGAACGTCGACGACGTAAACCTATGGAAGGAACGGGAATGGAACAGCTGCGCGATGTCCGCGATGAGGGGCACGTCAAGGTTAGGGCGTCAAATATCCGCTATCGCGGATACATCCTCGATCTTGTGACCGACGACCTCACTCTCGCCTCCACCGGTGGCCACATGATGCGCGAGTACATCAAGCACGACGACGCCGTAGCCGTGGTGCCCGTCAGAGAGGGAGAGGGCGGGACCGAGATTCTGCTCATCCGTCAGTACCGCCACCCCACGCGGTCGGTTTTATGGGAGATTCCCGCGGGGCTGTTGGACAAAACCGGGAGAGGACACGCTTCAGGCTGCCGAACGCGAGCTGGCCGAAGAAACCGGCATGGCCGCTGCCGAATACGAATTCCTCGCGCGTTTCTATACGTCTCCGGGATGCTCTGACGAGCTGTTGACCGTCTACCTGGCTCGCGGGTTGACGAGTGTGGCGACGGATTTCGTCCGCGAGGACGAAGAGGCCGAAAATCCAGATGGAATGGCGTGCTTTGGATGAGGTCATAGCGGCCGTGCGCAGAGGCGATGTAGCCAGTCCGACGCTCGTCGTCGGCGTTCTGGCCGCGCAAGCGGTGCTCGGAGCGTAAGCTCAAGCCTTGAAATCTAAGGAGACGCTCCTCGCGTGCGTCGATGGCTGTGGTCCCCCTTCGGATGGAAAAGGAACCCTGCTCTGCCCGAGTAATGTCTGTGAGGCGGTTTTCGTTCTTTCCGGTGCGGTCGTTCTTTCCGGCGCGGTCGTTCGCCAGGAGGCGAATTGTGGCGAGGGCCTGCACTGCCGGCCTCAGTCACATGGAAAGATTGCGACTGAAGTCCTAAACTTGATTAAGGAAACTCGCATTTTGCGTATTGCCGCGCTTACGAGAGGGGAGATGGCCATCAAGCCCGATGCCGACGTCGGCACACGCGATAACATTCTCAGGCTCATCATCGAACGTGGGCCGATAACGTCCGCGGAGCTGGCTTCGCTACTGGTTCTCACATCCGCGGCAGTGCGCAGGCATCTCACCCAGTTGGAGAGCGAAGGGCAGATCGCTGAGTACACCGCGCGGCCTCGCGTCCGGCCAGACGCAGCCGTCCGTCGCGGCGATATGTCGCGACATCTCTGGGCCAGGCAACATTCGGCGATTCCTACGCCGACGTGGCCAACCAGGTCCTTTCGTTCTTGAAAGACTCTTTGGGAGAAGAAGGCGTCAATGCCTTCGCATCGCAAAGGATCGATGAGCTTGAGGCGCGCTACACCGACATTGTCGACGAGGCGGGCCCGATCCGAAGCCGTGCAGCCGCTCTCGCAAACGCACTCACGCGAGACGGTTACGCTGCGAGCGTCCGGCGAGGACCGGAAACATGACTCTCCAGTTGTGCCAGGGCATTGCCCCATACACGACGTGGCGTCGTCCTTCCCGGTCATAGCGAAGCAGAGACTCAAGCGTTCCATCGTCTGCTTAACGTCCACGTCCAAAGGCTGGCTACGCTTGCCGGAGGAGAGCACGTGTGCACGCTGACGATTCCCCTGGTTTCGCGGATCCGCGAGGCCGAAGTCAGGAAGGAAACACATGACACAAACCCGGCATGAAGCCGCGGTGTCGAAGCGATTCAGGAGCAGCAGCAAACCATTGACGCGCTCGGCCAAAAATATAACTCACGGCTGGCACGACTCTCGATGAGGCGGGCCGCAATGCCGCGGCGCGGTTTGGACGAGGACGTGGTGCGCTACATCTCCTCGGTGAAGAACGAGCCGGGTGGATGCTCAGAGAATCGGTTGAAGGCGCTGCGGCTGTTCGACCGTCGCCCAAATGCCCACGTGGGGCCCTGATCTGTCCTTCATCGATTTTCGACGAGTACAAGTACTGTCCGATCCACGGACAGGCCGGCCGCCTCCTGGGAGGAGCCGCCCGAGGACATCAAGAACACCTACGATCGGTTGGGAATTCCCGGAAGCTGAGAAGGCCAGGGCTCGTCGCGGGCGTGGCGGCCCAGTACGAGTCCGAGGTTGTTTACAACCAGATTCGCGAAGATTTGGACTCGCAAGGCGTCGTCTTCCTCGACACGGATTCCGCGCTCAAGCAGTATCCAGAACTGTTTCGCGAGCATTTCGGCACCGTCGTTCCTGCGGGTGACATACAGTTCGCCCTCGCTGAACACGGCCGTGTGGTCGGGCGGGTCTTTCATCTACGTCCCGCAAGGGCGTGCGCGTGACATCCCGCTGCAGGCATATTTCCGCATCAACACCGAGTCGATGGGTCAGCTTCGAGCGCACGCTGATCATCGCCGACGAAAGGCTCCTACGTCCATTACGTCGAAGCAGGGTGCACAGCGCCGATCTACCAATCGGATTCCCTTCATTCGGCCATCGTCGAGATCGTCGTCAAGAAGGACGCCCACGTGCGGTACACGACGATTCAAAACTGGTCGAACAACGTCCTCAACCTCGTGACGCAGCGTGCGACCGTCGCCACCGGCGCGACCATGGAATGGGTCGACGGCAACATCGGCTCGCGAGTCAATATGAAGTACCCAAGCTGCGTCCTGCTCGGCGAACACGCCCACGGCGAGGCTCTCTCGGCCGCGTTCGCCGGCCCGGACCAGCATCAGGACACCGGTGCGAAGATGATCCATGGTCCCCGCATACGACGTCATCGATCGTCTCGAAGTCGATTGCGTGGCGGGGACGCTCGTCCTACCGAGGCCTCGTTCAGATCGGCGAGGAGCGCAGGGTTCGAAGTCATCGGTCGTGCGACGCGTTGTCTCGTCGACGACGTCTCGCGAACCGACACCATCCTTACGTGGATGTTCGCACCGACGACGTCGAAATGGGACACGAGGCGACCGTTTCGAAGGTTTCCGAGGACCAACTTTTCTATCTGCAACAGCGGGGGCTGTCGGAGGAAGAGGCGATGGCGATGGTCGTGCGGGGCTTCGTCGAGCCGATTGCTCGCGAGCTGCCCATGGAATACGCGCTCGAGCTCAACCGAACGATCGAGCTCCAAAATGGAAGGGGAGCGTCGGCTGATGAGCAATTCGTTATCCACTGATCATCTCGAAGGCTGTTCTCGAGAGCGAGGAATCGCCGAGGCAAAGGAACAGGATCGTCGAGAGCGGATAGGCTCTGCTCCTTCGATCCGGGTGATTTCGAGCTCCCACGGGTGAAGAGGAAGAGTGGCGTTTCACGCTGATGAAGAGGCTCGCCCCTTTTTGAGACGCGACGCGGCTCAGCCGAAGTTCTTGTCTCGGCCGGTTCAGCCGAATCCATCTCCCGCGAGGATGAGCGAGTCGGGTCGGTCGGTAGGCCGGAGGATATAACGGGCGCCCTTGCATGGCAGGCGGCTGAGCGCGTGCATTTCGTCGATGTCGCCGGCGAGGCCCCTCGATACGATGATCGCCATCGACGCACCGGAGGGCATGAGTTCGCGCAGCTGCTCATCCTGGGCCGAGGAAGGCGCGAAGGGCACGGTTGTCGTCGAGCACAGCGGGAAAGGGGATTTTGGCCGAGACGATCGAGATTGAGGCCAAGGATCGCAGCGAGTTGACGGTCGTCTCGGTGCAAGAGGCCGAGCGCAGCGCCAAGCATGTTTCCCATCAGCGGATTCGCGTGGGACGCGACCTAAGGTGCGCCACATCGTCGTCACTCTGGGCGGGACGTCGTGCGCATCGCCACGAGTTCCGGAGTTCGTGGGCGAGGAGGCGACGCGTCGGCTTTGCTGATACCTATCTCGAGGGCGGCGAACATCATGAGCATCGTCTCTTTCGTCGACCACAATCCGCCATTTGCGTTTCGCGCGCCACCTACATGGGCGCTTTGCAAGAGCGAGGAGACGCGCATTCGGTATATGGATCGGCGATGTGCTCATCACGCCCGACCGCCACGAACATACGGACACATACAGCGAGCTCAACCGCAATCTCGTGCTTACGAGGGGCGGGAAGGCGATTCGCGCCGAATCTCTGAAATCGGAGACCGGCGGAGGATCGCTGGCGCGGGCCATGCTTCCGCCACCGGTCGCTGACGAGGAACAGCTGTTTTTACCTGCGCGCGCGCAGAATACCCGAGGACGTTGCCAGACGGCTCGTTGCCAGCGGTTTCTTCGCCGAGCTCGTCGAATCGATTGAGCCGAACTATCCGTCAGGCCAAGCTTTATGGCCGCCATTGAGCGCGAGCCCGGATCGTGCCCAGGCTTCGAGGAAGCCGAATGAGCTACGCTCGTGCCTCGCTCAGTGGGCGATGTCGCCGCCGCCGGAGCCCTTCAGGTCGAGATGAAGTCCGCAGCGGGAGACGAAGTGGCCGTGGCGGTCGTCCGCGATTCCGATGGAACGTGGCACGCCATAGGCGACACCTGCTCCCCATGAGGACTATTCCTCGCCGAGGGCGACGTGGATGAAGGCGAGATCGAATGCCGAGCACGGTGCGTTGTTCGACATCAGGAGCGGAAGGCGCTCACATTGCCGGCGACCAAACCGGTTCCCGTATACGCCATTGAAATAGAAGGCGACGACGTCTTGGTGACGTCGACGTCACCTCGTGAGGAGACAAAAAGTGCCAAATCTTGAGATTCGCAATCTTCACGCTTCGGTTGAGACGACCGAAGGCATGAAGCCGATCCTTCACGGTGTCGATCTGACCATCGGCGACGGTGAGATCCACGCGATTATGGGCCCAAACAGGGTCGGGAAAGTCCACCACCGCATATGCGCTGGCCGGGCATCCCAAGTACCACATAACCGAGGGACAGGTTTTCCTTGACGGTGAAGAGATCACCGATATGACGCCGGATGAGCGCGCCCAGGCGGGCCTCTTCCTGGCCATGCAGTATCCGTGGAGGTTCGGGCGTATCCGTCACGAACTTCCTTCGCAGCGGCCAAAACGGCGATCGACGGCGAGCCCCGAAACTGCGCGAGTGGACAAAACGCGTGCGAGAGGCCACCGAGGCCCTCAGGGTTTCCCCGGACTTCGTCAAGCGCGATCTCAACGTCGGCTTCTCCGGCGGTGAGAAGAAACGCACCGAGGTCTTGCAGATGGAGCTGCTCGAACCGAAGGTCGCGATCCTTGATGAAACAGATTCGGGCCTTGATGTGGACGCCCTGCGGGTGGTTTCCGAAGGAGTCAACCGCGTCCACGAGCGCACGGGCAATTCGATTCTGCTCATCACTCACTATTCGCGGATTCTCCGCCACATCAAACCGGATTTCGTCCATGTTCTCGCCGCCAGCAAGATCGTGACGACCGGCGGCCCCTGAGAAACTTGCCGACGAGCTCGAGACCAAGGGATACGACGAGTACGTCGAGGCCTGACGTGGCGAGTCCGGTCCACAGGGATTTCCCGACCCTCGCGCGCGCGCGCGCGGGCAATCGGCTCGTCTACCTCGATTCCGGGGCGACCTCGCTCAAGCCGAGAGACAGTCCTTGACGTTGTTGAGGATATGTTGACCGTGAAAACGGCGCGGTCAAACGTGGCTCACATCTTCTCGCGGAAGAGGCTAGCGCTGCCTTCGAGGAAGCGCGTGAGAAAAGTCGCCCCGCTTCGTCGGAGTGAAACCGGTGAGATTGTGTGGACTTCAGGATCCACCCAATCGATCAATCTCATCGCCTACGCCATGTCGAACGTGTCGGCCGGGCGAGGGAACTCCGTTGGCTCGTCGGCGGTGCAAGAGCGCTTGAACCTGGGGTCCGGTGACAGCGTGGCAGTCACCCGGGCCGAACACCACGCCAATCTTGTTCCCTGGCAGGAACTGTGCAAAACGCACGGAGCCTCGCTCAGGTGGCTGGATTGCGACCCGGACAGGCGAATCGACGTCGAGACGCTTTCGGCGATCGATGGATCGACGAAGCTCGTGGCCTTCACTCACGTTTCGAATGTGACGGGGGCGACTCTCGCCCGTGGCGGAGATCGTTGCGTGCGGCACAAGGCGTCGGTGCTGACGGTCCTTGACGCCCGCCAGTCGGTTCCGCACATGCCGGTCGACCTTAAGGCCCTCGACGTCGATTTTGCTGCATTCTCGGGCCATAAGATGCTTGGACCTACAGGGAGTGGAGCTTTTACGGGCGCCGCGAGCTCCTCGAGGCTATGCCTCCTACCAGTTCGGCGGATCGATGATCGAAGCTGGTTGAGATGGAGGAAACGACTTACGCCCAGCCCCTGAGCGTTTCGAGGCCGGAACCCAGCCCGTGGCGGAAGCCGTCGAGCATGGGTGCGGCAGCCGACCATCTGGGTGCTGCCGGGATGGATCGCGTTGCCGCGCACTGAGCGCGAATTGAGCCGAGCGCATGTGACGGCATGGCGGAAATCGAGGGTGTGCGGGTGCTTGGCCCACCGAGGCCGTTGATCGCACGGGGAGCGGTCTCCTTCCGGTCGACGGCGTCCACCCGCACGACGTCGGCCAAGCTCCTGACGCCGACGGCGTGGCGGTGCGCACGGGACACCACCGTGCCCAGCCCATTCACCGGCACTTCGGCGTTTTCGCCTCTTCGCGGGCTTCCCTAGGACCGTACAACGACGGGGCCGACGTCGATGCCTTCCTGGAGGCTTTGAAGAAAGTCCCGCCCATTCTTCGGCGTGGGGAGAGATGAACGACTTTCGCGTGGAGGGAAAGATGAACGACCTCGACCAGATGTATCAGCAGATCATCCTCGATGCCGCCCACGAGAGACGTGGCGAAGGAGAGCTGGATCCTTTTCGACGGTGAGTCTTTTCAGGTCAACTCCGACCTGCGGGGACCAGGTGAATCTCCGGCGCGTATGTCCGACGACGGCGAACGCATTGCCGAGGTGGCGTGGACCGGGAGGGATGCTCGATCTCCCGGGCCAGCATTGGCATCGCGATCGACATGCTCGAAGGTGCCAGCGTCGAAGAGACGAAGGAAATGTGCGAGGCTATTCCGCACGCTCATGGATTCACGCGGGCGGGCCTGACGGAGGAAATCGAGGAGAGCTTGGGCGATGCCACGGCTTTTGTGGTGTAGCGAAATTTCCCATGCGCATCAAAGTGTGCACTCCTGGGATGGATGGCCCTGAGAGACGCGATGGACAAAGCCATCGCGGCGAAAGGAGAGGAACATGGCTGACGAATTGGAAGTGGCGCCCGATTATGGGGCGGCCGGCATCGGCGCCCGTGATGAGACAGAGGCCCCCTTCAGGAGGCGGCCGGCATCGGCGCCCCGAAGGTCGAAGACATCGAAGAAGCCCTCAGGACGTGATCGATCCCGGAGCTGGGAAATCAACGTCGTAGATTTGGGTTTGGTCTACGGCATTTCGTTGGATGGGGACGAGGCCGTGATTGATATGACGTTGACGTCCCGGCCTGCCCACTTACCGACGTCATCGAAGAGCAGACGACGAGCTTTGGAGGGAATGGTCGGATCGACGCGCATCAACTGGGTGTGGCTTCCGCCGTGGCCGGAGTGTATAACGTCCGACGGACGGAAAGCTTCAAAGCCCTCGGATTCAACGTGTAAATGGCATTGCCGGCGGCTTTGCGTGCGCGGCAAGCCGCCTTGCGTCACGGGGTTGCCACTGACCAGGTGTGTCGCAGCTTTGCATTTGCCGCCCTCGGTAGCCCTTCATGAGCCATTCGGTTCGCTTGGCCCGACGAGCCGTGAGTGAAGGATTCCTGATTGGCTTCCATTCCGGCACTCTCGTATATGTGATCGTCGCCCACGGCTGCTGCTGCGTCGACGGATGTTTTCAACTGTTCTCGAGTGGGCGGCACAAGAAACTTCTGCCCTGATTCTGGGTCGACTGTCTCGACGCGTTGTGCAGCCATACGCCCGGCCAGGCAGTCGGCTTTGAGCTCGGAGCGCACCAGTGAGCCGTTCGGCCGGTGTCTTTGTGGTTGATCTTGGCGAGGATTCCGTCTGGTCTTGGATCGAATGCCCAAATTCGTGAGCCACAATGTAGCAGCTAGGGCGAGGGTCGAGTTGAGTCGCCCTGTATCGGGATTGGGTTCCTTGAAGAAGCTGGACGTCAAGGTAGACGGATTTGTCAGCGAGGCGGTAGAAAGGGCCGGTTTGCGAGCTGGCCGTGCCGCATGCGGTAGAAGTCGATCCCGAAAAAGAGCACGAAGTCGGGCTTTTTGTGCCTCACGCCCGTGGAGGAGGCAAGCGCCTCGCCCCAGTAAGCATCCAGGGATTCGGCGGTGGCGACCATCCAGCATTCCGTGTTCTTATTCGCATCGTCACCGGTTTTGCAAGTGTCGATGAGCGAGGTTTGATTGCCGGCGGGCCGGTGCCCGGTAGCCGAGATTCTGCGGAACCCGCCCCGTCAGAAGTAGTAGACGATGGCGCCGATGATTCCTGAGGCCTCCGAGGCCCGTCGCGGCGACGGCTCCGCGCCTGCGAACCTTGACGCGTGAAGCGTCCAGTTGAATGTTTTCGTTCATGGACATGCCTGTGAGCATATCTGTTGCAGAGCCGGGTTGCGCAATGGCCGGGCGTGTTCTCGAGTGAGCATGAGGGTGATCGACGCCAAAGACCTCACCATGCGCATCGGAACCCGCGAACTCATCGTCGACGCCGGATTCAGAGTAGACAAAGGAATGCGCGTGGGCTCGTTGGGCGTAACGGGGCGGGAAAGACGACGCTCATGCGGCTCGCGGCCGGCGAGGTGTGACGTCCGACGTCGTCGAAGCGACCGGAGCGCTCAATCGCAAGGGCACGATCGGATATCTTCCGCGGGGACACGCAGGAGGGATCTCTGATCAAGCGGCACGCGATCGGATCCTCTCGGTTCGCGGAATCGATGAGACGATCAAACGCATTCGCAAAAGCCGAACGAGGAGATGTCCGAGTCGAAGGTCCGCGCCAGATCAAGGCGATGGGCCTGCTGTTCGCCTCGACCAGGAATTCACGAATGCCGGGGATGGGCTGCAAATGCGGAGTAGCGGCAAATGGCGGCCGCGTTGGGCTTGCCCGAAAAGAGTCCTCGACCAGCCTTTGCGTACGCTTTTCCGGCGGCCAGCGCCGAAGGGTCGAAACTCGCCAGGGATTCTGTTTTCCGGTGCGGACAATCTTCTGTGACGAGCCGACCAATCATCTCGACCACGATTCGGTTCTGTGGTTGCGTGATTATCTCCGATCGTTCAAGGGAGGATTCGTTGTCATTTCCCATTCGGTCGAACTTTTGGGCCAGACGGTCAACGCCGTGTGGCATTTAGACGCCAATCGCGCGGCTTTGGACGTATACAACATGCCGTGGGCCGAGTATCTCAAACAGCGTGAGACTGACGAGAAACGCCGCCGCCGCGAGCGGCTGAACGCCGAGCGCAAGGCCAGCGCGCCTCATGGACAGGCTGACAAGATGCGGGCCAAGGCGACAAAGGCGGCAGCCGCGCAGAATATGGCACGGCAGGGCCGAGCGCCTGCTGAGCGGACTGGAGGCGGAAAGAAAAGCGGATAAGGTTGCCAATTTGCGCTTTCCCGACCCTGCTCCCGTGTGGGCGTACGCCGCTGACCGCCGTCGGGCTGTCGAAATCGTACGGGTCCCTCGAAGTCTTCGCAGGATTGGATCTGGCGGTGGATCGAGGATCTCGCGTTGTCGTCCTGGGCCTCAACGGCGCAGGAAAGACGACGCTTCTGCGCCTACTTGCCGGCGTCGAGGAGGCCGACACCGGTCATGTGGTGCCAGGCCACGGGCTGAAAATTGGATATTACGCACAGGAACACGAGACGATTGACCCGAACGAGACGGTGGTTGGCAATCTGTGGCGGGCAACCCCGAGCTCGACGACATGAAAGTTCGCTCCGTCCTTGGTTCTTTTCTCTTTTCCGGCGCCGACGCCGACAAGCCCTGCCAGCGTGCTCTCGGGAGGGGAGAAGACTCGGCTCGCCCTGGCCTATGCTCGTCGTGTCGGCGGCCAACGTGCTGCTCCTTGACGAGCCGACGAACAACCTCGACCCGGCCTCACGCGAGGAGATTCTCGCCGCCGCTCGGCGAAATACGAGGGTGCCGTCGTCTCGTCACCCACGATGAAGGGGCGGTTGAGGCGCTTCGCCCCGAGCGGGTGCTCTTGCTGCCCGACGGGGACGAAGATCTGTGGTCTGACGACTATTTCGAACTCATCGCTTTAGCATAGCGTTAACTTTGCCGCGCGGGCCCCGTTGCGTCGCGAGCGTCGTTTCGAACGCCCCTATTCAATCGGCCCGATCGGAGATAGCCTTGCACCATGCCGACTCTCGTTCTCATGCGCCACGGCGAAGCCGGATTCGCCGCCAGGGACCGCGCCCGCCCGCTGACCCCGCGGGGGCAGGGAGGAGGCCGCGTCTCAGGCGCCGGCGATCACGCGAGGTCGTCGGCGACATCGACGTGGCGATCGTCTCGGAGGCGACGCGCACGCAGCAGACCCTGGCCGCCCTTCGCTCGGCCGGGCTGGCCGTCGCCCAGGTCCGGGAGGAAGCCAGCCTCTACTCTCGCGGAGGGGAAGGCCTTCTCGAGGCTCTGCACGGTATGGACCGCGACGGAATCGAGAGCCCCGTCCGGGAGGTTGACGGCGCCGAAGTCGGCGCGGGGGTGGACGCGGTTCTCGTCGTCGGGCACGAGCCGACGATGTCGATGCTGGCGAGGTTGCTGGCTCTCGCCGGAGAAGGGCCTGCGGTTCCCGGAATCGTGCGCGATTCCGGGCGTTGAGAGGATCGGGCGCGGCGCGTGCGGACAGTTTCAGGTACGGCTTTTTCCACCGCCATGGCCGTCGTCGGACATGTCGAATCGTGGAGCTCCCTCGCGCCCGGCCGCATGCGGATCGTCGACGTGCTGCGTCCCTGAGACTGCTCTACATCGCTCTTTGACCGCTCTACATCGTGGTGATCTTTTCGGCGAGGACGTCCATAGCGGCGTCGGCGTCGAGACGGTGAAAGCGCCTTTCCGCCCCTTCTCGATACCAGTTCCATGCGGCCGCCAGCAGTCCCGAGACGACGGCGCTCGAGGCGATCAGGCCGTCCGCGTAGTCCGCCCTCCCGCTGTCCTTAAGGGTCCGGGCGAGCTTGTCGATGAGTTCGGTGACCAAGGTTGACGCTGCCGATCGCAGCGCGGGACCTCGAAGTACAGCCGCACCCGCTGCACGGTCGCCTGGCGGTCGCGCACGAAATGCTCCTCGGCGATTGCCCGGACGGCCTCTCGCAGAGCGTCGAGAAGCCTCGCGCCGTCGGCGAGGGCGTCAGCCACCGTGCTCGCGAGCAGGTCGTCGTGCTCGTCGTGTAGCACCAAAGCCTTCCTTCGTCCCGAAATATCGATAGACGGTCGAAGGGGAGACGTCGGTGCGGTCGGCGATCTGCCTCGATCGTCACGTTGTCGTATCCGTCCGTCACTAGCTCGAGGGCGGCCGTCTGTATGCGGTGCATGGCAGCCGCCTTTTTCCGTTCGCGCAATCCCCGCTGTGCCATCGCACCTCCTTGTCGATGCCACTTTACAGCCTTGTTGCATTCATAGCCTTGTCATCGCCTTTTGCGCCGGTGGTAACTTCTCTTTTGAGAGAGTCACTTTCAAATGATAGTAACGATCAAATTCTTGTCGAAGGGACGAATTTGATGAAGGCTTTCGGCAGTGTCCGTGCGCTTGACGGGCTGAACCTGAGCGTGAAGGCAGGCTCCGTCCACGGCTTTCTCGGCCCCAACGGCGCTGGAAAGACGACGGCGATCCGGCAATCCTCGGCCAGATTCGGCTCGACGGCGGCCGTTTGCGCGTGTTTGGCCTCGATCCCGCGAAGGAAGCGGTCGATGTCCATCGGCGTCTTGCCGTTCCCGGGGACACCGTGCTGTGGCCCAACCTCACCGGAGGCGAGTGCATCGATATTCTCGGGCGTATGCAAGGCAGCATCGACGCCGCCCGCAGAGCCGAGCTCATTGAGCGCTTCGAACTCAACCCTCGAATGAAAACGCGCACGTACTCGAAGGGCAACCGGCAAAAGGTCGCCCTCGTCGCTGCCCTCGCCACGCGGGCCGAGCTCCTGCCCTCGATGAGCCGACGTCGGGCCTCGACCCCGTCATGGCCGAACGCTTCGTCGAAACCGTCCGCCGAGCGCAAGGATCCGGCGCGACGGTGCTGCTGAGCAGCCACATCATGAGTGAGGTCGGGGCGTTGCGCGACACGGTCACTCGTTCTTCGGCGCGGGCGAGCCGCATACTCGGGAAGCCTCGAAGGGTGCGCGCCAGGGCCGACGTCGCCGTCTCCGCCGTCAGCAGGACGGGGAGATGATATCCTGAACGTGCCCTCCGCCGAGGCCGACTCCGCCATCGCCGGCCTCTTGAAAGGAGGAGCGTCGATACGAAAGGTCGAAAGCTCCCTGGAGGCGGCCTCTCAGCTTCTACGGAGGCGAGAAATGAGCGGGCCGCGCCGGGCGCTCTGGACGCTCACATGGAAGGCCCACGGCCGAGGCTCTCGCCTGGCCCCTGGCTTGGACCGCCCTGGTGCTCGCCATGGCGTCGGCGACGAGGTCTCTCACCCCGACGGCGTGAGGCCGACTGCGCTACGCCTCGACCATCGGCTCCTCGCGCATCCAAGAGCTGTTCAACGGGCGTGGCTACGATCTGACGTCCGCGGGCGGGATCGAGGGCCTTCGAGGTTGGCATGTTCGGGCTCGTCCTTATTCCGGTCGGCGCAAGCCTGCTCGCCGTCCGCCTCATGCGAGCGAGGAGGCCCTCGGCCCGATGGGAGGTCGTCTCGGCGTGGCGGGAAAAACCGTCGACGACGGTGGCCGCCATGGCGGCGCAGGCGTGTTCGACCGCCCTCTTCGGGGCCGCGAGCTTCGCGGGCCTTGTCCTGCTTGGCTTTCCCGCCGGCGGCGCCGCAAAAATACTGCTTCATCCTCTGCCCTGTTCGCGCTCGTCTTCGCGGCGGCAGCCGCCCTCTTGGTTCAGACGGTCGCGGACACCAAAGCCGCGGGAACCGCAGTGCTGGTGTGGGTCATGTTCTGCTACCTCGTACGTGCGGCTATAGACGGACGGCGCCTGCCCGCGACGTGGCTCACCCCCATGGGCTGGGTGGCTGGAAGCCCGGCCGTGGGAGCGAGCCGCCCTGTGGCCCTACGCCGCCTGCGCAACGGCGCTCGCCGCGCTGGCTGCGGCGGCCCTCGCGCTCTGCCGCGTCCGCGACCTCGGAGGCGCCGCGGTTTCGCCGGAGGCCCGGAAGGGCCGGCGCCGCGCCGTGGATTCTGAGGCACACGTCACGTCTGGCGCCTCACGCAGCTCCAGCGCCGCCGGGTGGTGCGCGGCGGCGGTTTGCTGGGCGGCGCCGGTCGGAGCGCATGGGAGACGAGATAGACGCCTGGGTCGAAGCAGAATCCGAGCATCGCCGAGCTTTTCGAGGGCACGCGCCGCTCGACTTCAGTGTCCGTTCTGGCCGTCAGGATCATCGGTCTGCTCGCGCTCGCGGCTGGGCTGTGACCGCAGCCGATTGCGCGGCGAAGAGGCGAGCGGAAGGCTTGGGCTCGTGATGTTCCACGCGCTGTGGCTACGCTGAACGTCGTGCGCGCCTGGTTCGCCCAAGCGGCCTTCGTAGCTGCAGCAGTGGCCGCCTCAGGGCGGTTTCGCCTACTGGATCTCCATCGGAGCGTCCACCGGCACATGGGAGTTTTCCTCCTCTTTGGGGGCTGCGGCACTCCTGCTCGTTCCCATAGTTGCCGTGCTGGCCGGGGCCTTCGCCGTTTTCTCCTATGCGCCGAAGGCGTGGGCCGCCGTGTGGGCCCTTGCCTGTTGGATCGCCGTTGTTGAGCTCCTGGCCGACCCCCTCGACCTTCCCGAATGGGGACGAAAGCTCTCGCCCCTCTACCTTGTGGGCAGGGTTCCCATGGAAAGCCCGTCGTGGATCGCGACGGGCTGCGTCGCACGTCACGGCCCTCGCCCCTGACGCTCGCAAGCGTCAAGGCTCGCCCCTCGAGATTTGGCGGCGGGGTGAGGGCACGGCCCGGCAGCCCGTTCGCGCTTTTTCGGCAGTGGGATTAAAACGCCGCCCGGCAGCGCGACTGCGGCGCGAAAAACCTCGGATCCGCTGCGGCCCCGGACCCGAAACGGAGCAGCTTGCCGTGCGGTGGAAGGCGTCAAACTGCGTCCCAGCCGAGGATCGCTGCGAGGATGTCGAGCCGCGGCTGGGTGACCGCGGCGTCGGCGATGCGAGACGAGCACCGCGGGCTTTAGCGCACAGCGACGGAAAGCCCGGCGATTTCCATCATCGATAGGTCGTTGGCGCCGTCGCCGGCCGCCACGGTTTCGGATAGGTCGATCCCTCATGCGCGGCGAGGAGAAGCCTCAGAACGAGAGTCCGCGCTTTCCCTGGCCCGATCCTCCATCGGAGAGTCGGAGCCTTCCGGCAAAAATGGAGTCTTCAGAGATGTGGAGCTCCGGTCAGGTCGGCACCGGGCGGCGAGCCGCCCTCAGACCAGCGCCGAAGCGCCTCGGCCTTTGCGCTCGCGGGTGACGATTTCGCCTTTCGTCCTGCCGGTGAGGGTGCCGCCGCTCGTTTCTGAGCCGGTTGGCCAGCACATGAGTCGACGCCGAGGCGGCGCGCCATCCCCGATCACCTCGATGAATCCTCCGGAAACGAGGCCGATGGCGCATCCGCGGGCGTGCGCCGTCGCAACCAAGCGTTTCGGCCCCCGGAACGGGCTCGATGCGATCAGCGATCGACTCGACCCGATTGACGGGCAGGCCCGCCAGCGTGGCGACGCGCTCGGCGAGGGACTCGGCGAAGTCGAGCTTGCCGTTCATCGCCGCCCTCAGTTATGGCCGCCACCCGCGGGCCGGATCCGGCGGCGTCGGCGAGCATGTCGATGGCCTCGCCACGGATGAAGGTCGAGTCCACGTCGGAGACGATGAGAGCGCGGCCGCGCTCGGCCATTTTTCCGCGCGTGAGCGCGCAATCGACGCCCAAAGCCAAGGCCGGGCCGCGCAATTCGTCCCTCAGCAGCTCCAACGCGGCGGCGTTGGATTTGGCGACGCGAACAGCGACAGCGTCTGCAGGCCGGGAACCTCGGGCGAGCGCTCGGCGACCTCCTTGCAGGCCGAGCTGAAAACATGCCTCGTGTGTGCCAAGAGCCCTGCAGGAAGGGCTCGGGCGAAGCGAGGGAAAATCTGACCGGCTCTCCTCGCGCACGGGCTCATATAAGAGTGGTCGCCCGTCCTCTTCGGCGCCGCCGGAGCGCTCGGAGACCTCGGACCCAGCGGGCGTATCGCGCCGGAGCTGGAGGCTCGGGCCTCGTCGGACGGATCGGCCGCGTCAGCCGGTGTGGGCGCGTAAAGCGTCGCCTTGACGCGTGCGCCCTTCGGGACGACAGTGATGCCTCCCTCGGAAACGTGAAATCCGCGGGCTCGGTCGTGCTTGTGGTTGACACCCACCTGCGCACCTTCTTCGACCACCACGTATTTGTCGAGAATCGCGCGACGACCGTCGCATTGCGGCCCACGTTGACCCCGTCGAGCAGGACGGATTCGCGCACCGTCGACCATGAATTCACTCGAACGCCGGGGGAAGGACGGAACCGATGACTTCGCCTCCGGAGACGATGACGCCCGGTGAGACGATCGAATCGAGGCGTGTCCGAGCCTTTCGTGGTGTCCGTAAACGAATTTCGCCGGGGCGAGGTTCGAATGCCCGTCAAAAGCGGCCATCTGTCGTTGTACAGGTTGAACACGGGATTGACGGAAATGAGATCCATGTTCGCCTCGTAGTAGGCATCGATCGTTCCCGTCGCGCCAGTAGTCGCGATCGCGGTCGGAATGGCCCGGGACGTTGTTGAACGTGAAGTCATACTCCCGCACGTGCCTTGCTCGACGAAGAAAAAGGAACAATGTTTCCACCCATGTCGTGCTTCGAGTTGGGGTCGACGGCGTCGTCCGAGAGAACCTTGTACAGGGCGTCGGTGTTGAAGACGTAATTGCCCATGGAGGCCAGGAACTCGCTGGGCGAATCCGGCAGGCCCAGCCCGGAGGTGTCCTGGGGCTTTTTCGACGAAGGCGGCCACGCGGCGCGGATCGGTCTTGTTGACGTCAATTACGCCGAATGCGGACGCCAGTTCGAGCGGTTGGCGGATTCCCGCGATCGTCAGCTCTGCGCCGGTTTCGACGTGCTGGTCGACCATCTGTGAGAAGTCCATGCGATAGATGTTGTCCGCCCGGTGATGAGGACGACGTCGGGCCGCTCATCATCGAGGATGTTGAGCGACTGGTAGACGGCATCGGCCGATCCAAGGTACCAGTGATCACCGCGCCGCCGCTGGGCTGGAACTAGGGGCCACGAAATTCTCGAAAAAGATTCGACATGCGCCAATGCGCGCGATGTGCCTATCTAGCGAGTGAGATTTGTATTGGGTCAAAACGATGATCTTCAGGTATCCCGAATTGACGATGTTGCTCGGTGAGAAGTCAATGAGTCTGTGAGATGCCGCCGAAGGGGACGGCAGGGTTTGGCCCGGTCCTGGGTGAGGGGCATGAGGCGCTTGCCTTCTCCGCCTGCCAGGACGATGGCGAGGACTCGGGGTTTAGCTCCCATAGCTACCACCTATCTCATATATTGATTCAGCGCACGTAGAGTGTCCGCCGTTGGACGACAGAGCGGGTACAGTGAAAGGGTCAGCGTTGACCACTGAAGGGAAGGACCCCACATTGCGTGTCGCTCCCATTGAGCTCGAGAATACCCGCCGAACGTCTGATGGCGGCGCCGGCGTCCACGTCGAGGAATTGTCTCAAGGCATTGGCGGCACATGCCGACGTCGACGTTCACGCTTTCGACGGGCCGCGTGAGAATGAAAACGCACCCGCCGGAGTCACGGTTTATGGATATGACTATCCGGCAGAGCTCTCTTCGGCGAATGCGGCGATCAAGACTCTGGTGTCGACCTGGAGATGGCGGACCGCGTAGGAACGGCGGACATCCTCCATTCTCACACATGGTATGCGAATATGGCCGGTCACCTCGGGGGAATGCTCTACGGCATCCCGCATGTTTTGTCCGCCCATTCGCTCGAACCTCTGCGTCCGTGGAAACGTGAGCGGTTGGGAGGCGGGTATGAGATCTCTTCCTGGGTCGAGCGTACCGCCTGCAGGGCGGCCGATGGAATAGTCGCGGTCTCCACGCCATGCGCAATGACATTCTCCGTTGCTACCCCAAGATCGAACCCAAACGGGTGCGGGTCATCCACAACGGAATCGATTTGTCGGGGTGGAACGCTCCCGAGACCGATGAGGAAATCGCCGTTGCACGGCAGTATTTCAGCCTCATACGGGCTCGATCCTGATAGGCCCACCGTCATGTTCGTCGGAAGAATAACGCGGCAAAAGGGCGTTCCCGGTCTTTTTGCGCGCCATAGCGAAGCTTCCGGAGGACATTCAGGTAATTCTGTGCGCGGGCGCTCCCGATACGCCCGAGATCGCGGCGAAACCGAGGCTCTCGTCAACGACCTTCAGAGCAGACGCGAAGGCATCGTGTGGATTTCCGATTTCTTAGGCCGCGCCAAGATCATTCGCCTTCTTTCGTGCTCCACGACGTTTGTGACCCCTTCTGTCTACGAACCGTTGGGCATCGTCAATCTCGAAGCGATGGCAGTAGGGCTTCCCGTCGTCGGAACTGATACGGGAGGCATACCGGACTGCATCGAAGACGGGGTCATGGGAACCCTCGTTCCCGTGTGAGCAGCTCGACGACGGAACTGGAACCCCCGTGCATCCTGAGATCTTTGAATCGATCTTGCCTCAGCCCTGGAAACTCTATGCGCCAACCCCGGAAAAAGGCTCGCAAAATGGGCGCTGCCGCGCAAAGAGGGTTGGAGGATCACTTCTCGTGGAGTCAATCGCGCTTAAGACGATGGACTTCTATCGCGATGTGATAGCGGGACTTTAGGCCTCTAGCGGTAACCTTGTGCTATGGGCGATGTGCTTGATGTTCAAGAAGTGACCGTTCGGCGCGATGGGCGCGCCATTTTGGATTCGGTCGATTGGGTGTGGACGAGGGTCAGCGATGGGTCGTTCTCGGTCCCAACGGCGCGGGAAAAACGACTCTCATCCAGCTGGTTTCGGGCCGCATGCACCCGACCCGCGGGTCCGTCTCGATCGTCGGCGAACGTCTGGGCGAGGGTCAATCTGGAGGATCTTCGCCCGCTCGTCGGCACGATGTCTTCCGCTGTGGATGCGAGAATTCCCGGGGATCAAAGGGTTCTGGACGTGGTTCGCACTGCCGCGTACGGCCATTTTGGCGACATGGCGGGAAACCTACGATCCTCTCGACGACGAACGGGCCAGGGCTCTCCTTGCGAGCCTGGGTGTGGCCCCTTTCGAAACGCGACTCTCCACCTTGTCGTCGGGGAGAAGAAGCGGGTCGGGCTTGCCCGCGCTCATGCGCTAATCCAGAAGTGCTTGTCCTGAGCGAACCTGCTTCCGGCCTCGACCTGGGGACGCGAAAGCCTCATCGACACTCTTTCCAGGCTTGCTGATCGAGGCCGCTTTCGCCCGTGATCGTGCTCGTCACCCACCATGTCGAGGAGATCCCACCGGGTTTCACTCACGCTCTTCTACTCAAGGACGGTGCCGTTTACGCTTCTGGCTCTATTGACGAGATCATCGTCTCGAGCAATCTTTCCGCCGTTTTCGGGATCGACCTTTCGGTGACCAATGAGGGCGGGGCGCTTCTCTGCGCGCAAGGCTTGAGAAAGTGAAGCTTCGAGAGGCGGACAGGCCGATCTCCATCCGCTTTTAGTGGGGATCACTACCTGATTGGGGCTTCTAAACGGAGCCCATTGCATAGTAGACTGAATTCGAACCCCTACTATAGCTAGGAGCAATAACGTGGATTGGGAAATATGGGGCATCATTGCCCTGTGCTGCATCGTTTTGGAGTTCTTGACGGTCGATTTCTCGTTCCTCGCGATCGCCGGTGGCGCGCGTCGCCGCGATCGTTTCCGTTGGAACAGGGAATATCGTTGCGCAGGTCGCTTCCTTTTCGGTTGTCTCCATCCTTCTTTTGACGATCGTCCGGCCGTGGGCCAAAAATCGTTTCAATCCCAAGGCGACGAAAGTCGGTTCTGTTCAGGATCAGATAGGCAGAGAGCCCGCGCCCTGACGGTTGATTGATGAGGATGCTGGACGAGTGAGGAATCGGCGGTGACGTCTGGTCATCGCGTTCGACAAGCGGAGTCATTCCCGAAGGAAGCGATGTCATTGTCACCGATATTAGGAAGGCGTTGTGGCCGTCGTTGCCCCGCAGTCCCATTCTAACTAGTCGGCTCGGCTTTGGGCTGTGAGCCGACTGCTCGACTCGGTTTGCGTCTGTGTGCCACAGTTTACGGGTGGCACGCGAATGCAGGCTGTGTCCTTTCCCGCAAAAATTTTTCGTTTGCAATCCCGATAAAACAAAGGACGAGATATGAACACCGGTCTCACTTTATTGACACTGGTTGCAGTCGTCGCTCATTCTTTTTCATTTTCATGACGATCAAAATGGTCAATCAGGGCTATACATACATTGTCGAGCGGTTGGGCAGATACAATCGACAATTGACCCCCGGACTGCACTTCCTGTTCCTCAATCGTCGATCTCGATTCGTGAGAAGATCGACATGCGCGAACAGGTTGTTCCTTTTCCACCGCAGCCCGTCATTACCAAGGACAACATCAACGTTTCGATCGACACGGTCATCTACTATCAGGTGACGGATCCGGTCGCTGCGACCTACGGGATCGCCGATCCGATGGCGGCGATTGAGCAGCTTGCTGTCACGACGTTGCGTAACATCATCGGTACGATGGAGATGGAGCAGGCCCTCACCGGGCGCGATGAGATCAACGGCCAGCTGCGTGGTCAGCTTGACGAGGCGACGGGGCGCTGGGGGATCCGCGTTTCGCGCGTCGAGCTCAAAGCCATCGATCCGCCGCGTTCCGTCCAGGGTGCGATGGAGCAGCAGATGAAGGCTGAGCGCGACCGCCGCGCCGCGATCCCCACGGCCGAGGGTGTCAAACAGTCGGCGGTTCTCACGGCCGAGGGTGAGAAGCAATCCGCGATTTTGCGCGCCGAAGGTCAGGCCCAGTCGACGATTCTTCGCGCACAGGGCGAGGCGCGAGCTATCCTCCAGGTGTTCGATGCCATTCACCGAGGGAATGTCGATCCCAGTTGCTTTCCTATGAGTACATCAAGACCCTTCCACAGATCGCTAACTCCTCGTCGTCGAAGCTGTGGATCGTTCCCTACCGAGATGACCGCGCGGCGCTCAATGCGCTGGCCAAGGAGCTTCGGGGGTGACGACGACAGCGGCGGAAAGGTCGATTTCGGCGGTGATGGAAAGATCGCCGACGCCCTGGCCGCTTCTGCGCTGCCCGATATTGACGATGCTCTCGCCGATGCCAGGGCGGCCGACGGGCCATTGATGAGGCAGAGACATCGGGACGCCAATCCGGACGCCACCTGGTCCCGATGCCGAGATTGGTCAGCGCCCGCAGAATCCCACGCCGCCTGAGTTCCGAAGCTACAACGACGGTGGAACACCCGCCGCCTCCTTCCGGCAGGTGAGCATACGGTTCCAATCGTCTGGAGCACGTAGATTTGGCTGAGAAAGCTGTGTGAGTTTCGACGAGCGAGGCGGGGTGTGAACAGCCGATGCTGTTCGCACCCCGCCTTCGCTGTATCTGATATTCGCTGTATCTGGTGACGACATCACGATGCCGAGAACGTCGACGATTGATATTGCCCGTTGATGTATCTGGATGTGGAGGGTTTGGGGCCCAACATTTGTTGTTCAATCGCGTCTGGCTGCTACGGCCGTCGGTTTTTGGTTCCCGATTGTTTTCTATGCGCTACAAGGATTCTATGCGCTACAGGAACCTCGAGGTCGTCCGTATTTCGTTTGCTGACTCGGTGTGGATGGATGGCTCATAAAGGTAAAAATGAAGGAAAAAGCGATGTTTGCGCTGGGGTGACGTTTGAGTAATCGAAGATGTTTGTGTTGAATCAGGAAAAATATAGTGTGATTCGAACTTTTTACGGTGACTCTTACTGCAATGACGGCTTAGCGTTATTGTTTCCGTGCATACACGGCTTGTCTGGAAGCACGTATGTCGCGATGTCCCTAGATTTGACCGTTGGATGCGTATTGTTTGCTGGCACGCTTATGGGGTGTTGATACCTATGGATGACATCCACGACGATCGTTTGGCTGATTACACGAGGCTGACGGACGTGGCTCTGCGAAAGAAACTCGAGACGGACAATGGCCTGTACATGGCCGAATCCTCGAAAGTCATTCAACGGGCGATAGCTGCAGGGCACAGACCGCGCTCCATTCTCGCAGACGAACGATGGCTTGCCGATCTTGCCCCGTCGCTCGCTGAAGGCCGGTGGAGACGATGAAGGAGGAGACATCCCTGTTTACGTGTGCGGGGAGGAAATGCTTCAGGCCATCACCGGATTCCATCTTCACCGCGGTGCTATCGCTGCCATGAATCGCCCCGCGCTCGCCGACCCTCGAGCGGTGCCTCGGGCTGTAGGGCCGGGCCCGGCGCGAGTCGTCGTGCTGGAAAATCTTGTCGACCACACCAATGTCGGCTGATTTTTCCGCTCGGCTGCAGCGCTTGGTATCGATGCAGTATTTGTCACATCCGATTGTGCCGACCCCTTGTATAGACGGTCGGTTCGGGTGTCGATGGGAGCTGTTTTTCAGGTTCCTTGGACGCGAATTGCCGACTGGCCCCAAGTGTCGGTCTGCTTTCGGGATTCGGCTACGTGACGGCGGCGCTGGCGTTGACGCCGGAATCCATTTCTCTCGATTCCTTCTCTCGGTTGGATGTTTGCCGGGCTGAGGAATCAAAATTGCGCTCATCGCAGGGGCTGAAGCAGACGGCCTTCGCAAGTCCACGATGGCGGCTGTCGATCACTCTGTTGTCATTCCGATGGCAGGTGGCATCGACTCGCTTAATGTAGCAGCTGCGATGGCCGTTGCGTGCTGGGAGCTACGTACCGTGCATACACCGTAGTAAAGCGTTGCTACACGGCAAAAGTTGGGATATGCCCGATTCTTCGCCGTTAGAGCGTCAACTTGCAAACATCTTCGCTACGACCATTCGAGCTAGACGAAAAGAGCTTGGATTGTCTCAAGAACAAGTGGCGCTGCAGTGCCGAGATTGATAGAAACCACTATCAACTCATGGAGAGTGCCAGATCCGATCGGCGCTCGAACAAAAGCCGTCAATCGTCTTTTTCACCCTGTTCAGGCTCTGCGAACGCTCTTGAACTACCCGTTGAGGATCTGCTTGTTGCCGCTTCCGGGACCTTTCAGGAGCAGGTGGAAGCGGGCGAGACTCTTTAGTCGCGCCTTTGCGTGCTGATGCCGCGGAGCGTTTCGCACGGCGATGATTCGCGCCCTGTAGCCCTTCGGCGCCCTTTTCCGGTATGCACCACGAGCTGTTTCGATTGTCGGTGCGGCTTTTGGAGAAGTTCGAGGGCCGATGTATTCAGTGTTGGCGCCACGCCTCGTAAACCGCGATCGAGGCCGAGGTGGCCAGATTCAAGGAGCGAAGGTGGGGCATCATTGGAATTCGCACGGTTGAAGTGACTGCCGGGTGCAAGGATGACGTCCGCAGGCAAGCCCGTTGGCTCCGGCGAAGAGAGCGCATCCGTTTCGCGATAGGCGACGTCGGCGAAGCTATTGGATGTGTGGCCCGTGAAGGCGAAGATGCGCAGATCGGGCAGGGCCTGCACGCGAGTGCGTTGAAATCGCTGTGGATTCGAAGGTCTGCGAGGTCGTGGTAATCGAGTCCCGCGCGTTTGAGGTGGGCGTCTTCGAAGGTGAAGCCGAGGGGTTCGACGAGGTGAGTGTAGGCCCCCGTGCATGCTGCAAGCCTGATCGCCGCCCCCGTGTTTCCGGGAATTCTCGGTTCATAGAAAACGATGTGAAACACCAGCTTAGGGTACCCGAATAGGCAAAGAAGTCGCTCGGGGCTTGCGGGGCGGTTTGAGATATGTTCGGGCTGCTTGGAATCTGTCGGTCCTCCCCATTACCCTTTTATCGAACGCATGTTCAATGAAAGGTGTGGAGATCGTGGAAAACTCGGCAGCTCAAATGCCGTCGTTTAACGGCAAAGCAGGCGCGGCCGAGCGGCTTGAAACTCGCTCGTCGTACGCTTGCGCTGGCGGAAAAACGCGGTGGGGTCTCGATCGAATGATGCCCGGCGGCGCGAGGCGACGCTGGGTCGGCGGGCAGTGGACGATGGCCGCGGGTGGATGGAACGTACCTGAATGTTTGGCGACCGTCTTGCCGCGCGGGCTTGGGCGCGGCATGAACATCGGCGTTTTCGGCGGTCGTGTCGTCCCGCTTTTGCTCGCGGGAATCGCCAGCGAGGCAGGCGCTTGGAGCGCCTTCCTGGAACGGTCGGTGTGGGGTGGGAACTGGCGAAATCTCTGGGAATCGACATATCTCGCACGGTGTGCGTGCCTGTGATTCGAGAAGGTGCGCGCGCGCAGTGCTGACCGCAGCGGTCGATGGTTTCGACGTCGTCGTGCTCGGCTCCTCCATTCGTCTGGACGCCCGAGAACGTCGTCTTCTATCCAGGCGAGCGCTGACTCGTCAGCTGTCTCCTCATCGGGGAAGGATGGGATTGTCGAGAGCGGGTCAAAGGGCGTTTGCCGGAGTTGAAGGTATCAATCGTGGAGTGGGACATATCCGGGCGATCCTCGTTGATGTCGCGGGCGAGCGCCATCGTGTCCGATTGAGAGTTGGGGCCGGCGGGTGGGAGCCGGTCAAAGAGCGTTCGGGGCGTCAGACCGACGCATCTTCGACGGCGATCAGGCCTCTTCTACGTACGCGCATCTCTTCGGGGGATATGCACGGGCATGTTGTTTCGGAAGGAAGAAGATGGAGGGCTGGGGCGAACTGGGGAGCGCAAAGATCTTGTGCCGACGGTAAACGTTCCATTTGCTGAGAAGAAGGGGCGAATCAGGGAATACTCGGCCTGGAGGCCCCTGTGCTGAAGCGAGTTCGCCCATGATGCATGTTTCGATTGCCGTCCCCGATTGGGCGGTAGCGGCGGCAGTGGCAGCAGGGCAAGCCCGTTCCGATGAACCTGCGGCCGTCGTGGCGCCAGGGGAGTGATGTGCGAACGGCGGGCCCGTGCATCCGGGGTCGGATCGGCATGCGTAAACGTGAAGCCCTCTCGCTCTGTCCTGAACTCATCGTTCTGGCACGTGACCCGCATCGAGATGCCCTTCGTTTCGAGGCCGTTTTGCGTGCCATCGACGCATACGTGGCTCATGTTGTCCCTCATCGAACCGGGAAGGGTCCTTTTCCCTGCACGAGGGCGGTCCGTGCCGTGGGATCGATGGAGATTCTCGCCGAGGCCCTCGTTGGACATATTGCCGACGTCGCTGGATGCGAAGCGCACATCGGGTGCGGACGGGAACTCTGGCGGCCCTTCTCGCGGCGCAGTCGGATGCCTTTCTCGATGCTGAAGAATCGTTGCGTTTCTGGCTCGAACTCGGGTGGAAAGATGCTCGTCGGCGTCAGCTCCTGCGGGCAGACCCAGGCGCGTACTTGCTTGGAACTGTTAGAAGGGCTCGGAGTGCGAACCGTGGGCGGCGTGAGCGATCTCGGAGCTGCAGCAATGGTTTCTCGTTTCGGCGAAATAGGGTCACTTCTGTGGCAGTTAGCGACGGGGCACGACGTACATGTGCCAAACGAAAACTCGAAACTGCCAAGCATCGTGTGCTCGCGAGTATTCGAACCTCCCTAGAGCGCGCCGGAAGAAGCGGTATTCTCTGCCCGCGGGCTGGCAGACGAACTTGGGCAGCTCATGGGGCCCAGGATGGTCGCTCTGGCAGGCTCCACATCGACGAGGGCTTTCGACAGCGGTGAGGAGCTCTCGCGCTCGTGGTCGGTCGGGGAGGAGTGCTCGCGATATCGTCGATCGAGTCCGGTGGCAGCTGGGTGGATGGGTCGGCGATTCGCCTCTCGTCCGGCTCGAACTGCGCCTCGAAAACGTCCCGACGGCGGCCGCGCCCGAAGCTCTTTGGGGAGGCCGATGCGCCGATGATGAGCGTGCTTCGGGCGCCGTAGCCCGAATACAAGCGGTCCTTGGAGAAGAATCCGTGAGGGTTCCTCACCAAGTGGGAGGACGCACAATGGAAGAACGATGTGCAGAGATCGCGTGGGGCGAGCATCGCTTGGAACTTGAAGGTAGGGCAGCCCTGCCATGGCCCGGAGCCATACCCGAACCCGGACCGACGCGCGTGCACACGAACCCCGTCGACATCGAATTGGAAGGCCGATGCGGCCATCAGTTGACAGTAACGGGCGAAGCCGAATTGGCGTATGCTGCCGGATGCGAGATCGAGCCAGGAAAGCTGCGATCGAGTGAAAGTACGGCGGCGATTCACAATTATGCGGGGCCGTGGCCGATCGATCAGCGTTGGTGGAACGATTCCCTGCGTTCCAGGCGCGCCTACCTCCAGATCGTTCTCGATCGCTCGGCCGTCCTTGTATACCGCGAAGGATCTGCATGGCACGAGGAGGGAGGTATGAGTAGGGCGTCTATCTATAGTTCGGCCGGAAAAGGTGATGAGATCGCAATGGAAGTCACCCTCGTCCGTTTGCCCGGGCAAGGTTCCCTACGCCGAGCTGCACGCCCATTCGGCCTACAGCTTCCTCGACGGCGCGAGCCTGCCGAAGATCTCGTCGCCCGAGCCTGCGAGCTGGAACTTCAAGCTCTTGCCGTCACTGATCACGGCGGCTTTCCCGGCGTCGTCCAGCTGGCTTCTGCAGCGCGAAAGCCGGTTTGCCCACCGTTATCGGAACCAGACGACTCTTGTAACCGAGGATCGAGGAGCTCAAGCCGATCCGCCCGGTGAGACACATCGTCTTGCTCGCTCGCGATCCGGAAGGATATAGACGGCTTTCCCGAACGGTGGGAGAGGCCATGCTGGCAAGCGGAGGAAAAGAATTGCGCGCGTTACGAGCTCGAAGACCTAGCTGCGGTCTCAGGGCGGACATTGGCTCATTCTCAGCGGTTGCCGGAAGGGAAGCATCAGGCGGGCCCTGGAGGGCAGACGGGAAGCCGATTTCGCGCCTGGGAAGCAGACTCACGGAAGTCTGGGATCTCGATGCCGCCGTTGAATGTGCACGTCGACTCGGATCGCTTTTCGGCAGGGAAAACGTGGCGGTCGAACTGACAAATTCGGGTGCGCCGCTGGATCGGGAGCGTTGCCGAAGCCCTCGTCGAGGTTGCCAATCGCGCTGATATCGCCTATCTCGCCACCAGCAGCGTCCACTACGCCCGCCCCCGCGATCGCGATGTCGCCGATGTCTTCGCCGCAACCCGAGCTCGAACCACCTTGGAGGGCATAGACCCCTATCTTCCAGCCAACGGATCGTATCTTCGTTCGGAAACAGATGCTCTCCTTCACCGAGACCACCCCGAGGCCGTGAGCCAAGCTGCGAGAATCAGCGCCGAATGCGCCTTCGACCTGGCACTGGTTCGCCCTAATCTCCCCTGATTTCCCCGTCCCCGAAGGACATACCGAGGCCAGCTGGCTACGCCACATCACCTACGAGCGGGCGCTCGCACGGTACAGGCCGCGTTCATTGAATCCGCGGGCGTGGGAAGTGATCGATCACGAGCTTGAGGGTTATCGTGAGCCTCGGCTTCCCCGGATACTTCCTCATCGTCTGTAGAAATCGTCGATTTTTGCCGCGATGAAGGCATTTGGTGTCAAGGTAGAGGATCTTCGGCCAATTCTGCCGTCTGCTTCGCTCTTGGTATTACCGCCGTCGATGCGGTTCGCCACAAGATGCTCTTCGAGCGTTTCCTTTCCCCGGGCGTTCCGGCTCACCCGATATCGACGTCGATATCGAATCAGGCAGCGAGAAGAGTGATCCAGCATGTCTATGAACGTTGCGGGAGGAAATGCGCCGCTCAAGTTGCCAATACGATCGCCTACCGTCCGCGTTCGGCCATACGGGATGCGGCTAAAGCCCTCGGATACGAAGAAGGGCAAGTAGAGGCATGGTTGCAGTCAGTCGAACACAAGGTCCCCACAAAGGCCGACGTCGGCGGTCCTGTCCGTTACGAAATGGAAGTGCCTCCCACCGTGGCCGATCTTGCCTCGAGATGCAGAAATTACCCGCCACCTCGGCATACACACCGGAGGGATGGTCCTGTGCGATCGTCCCGTGATCGACGTGTGTCCCGTGGGCTGGGCGCGCATGCCGGGGCGCACCGTCTTGCAATGGGACAAGGACGATTGCGCCGAAGCCGGGCTTGTCAAATTCGATCTGCTAGGCCTCGGCATGCTCACCGCTCTGCGGATATCCTATACGTGTCTGACTGATTCGGGATCGCTGGGAACCGACGGAAAGCCTCTGGGGCTTCACAATCTGCCGCAGAAGACCCTCGAGTCTACGCATTGCTTCGAGGCTGCCGATACCAGTTGGCGTCTTCCAGAGTCGAATCGCGCGCCCAGATGTCCACGCTTCCGCGGCTACGTCCCGAATGCTTTTACGACATTGTCATCGAGTGGCCCTCATCCGCCCCGGTCCGATACAGGGACGCCGTCAGCCCTACCTCTCTAGGCGTCGCGGACGTGAAGCTGTCACATACCCGCATCCTTTGGCTAAACCTGCCCTGGAAAAACCCTCAGAGTCCCTCTCTTCCAAGAACAGCTCATGCAGATAGCGATCGACGTTGCTGGATTCACTCCTGCCCAAGCCGATCGCCTGCGTAAGAGCAATGAGCGCAAAGCGCTCACACGAGCGCATGTTAGAACTCAAGAATGAGCTTTGCGCCGGAATGGCCGCCAAAAGGGGTGCCCGCGAGCATTCGGGAGGAAATCTACGAAAAAGCTTGATGCCTTCGCCGAATTCGGCTTTCCAGAGTCCCATTCTTTTTCTTTTGCCTACCTCGTCTATGCCTCGGCATGGCTCAAAGGTGCATCACCCGAACATTTCTATGCCGGCATACTCGCTGCTCAGCCCATGGGTTTCTACTCGCCGCAGTCGCTTATAGCCGATGCTAGACGTCACGGGGTATGCGTCGCCTCCCATGCGTCGTGCGTTCTGAAGCCGCGGCTGGCGTGAGGAAGCGTGATGGCGGCGAGCAAGATGCAAAGCGCGGCATCCAAGATGAAAAACTGTATGCAAGGCGAGAAGGGATTCGGTGGAGACAGCGGGAAGAGGTGCGGCAAGGATGGTGAGGAACACGGCCAGCGGGTGCGAAGCCTCGTTTCCGACCCCCTTTCGCGCTTGTCGATCCGCATGATGACCTGGAAGTGCGCCTCGGCCTCGATTCCATCCGAGGCCTGGGCGCCAGTGCTGTTTCTAAAATCTTAGAGGCTCGTGAAAGCGCCTTTCACTGGTGTGGCCGACCTCGCCAGGCGCGCCAGGTTAGGACGTGAACAACTGGAGGCTCTTGCTGCGGCGGGCGCTCTACGTGCGCTTGGCGCCGGCAGACGTGAGGGGTGTGGATGGCTCAGGCCCTTGCGGATAGAACGATTCATGGAAGAGGCTGGTATCAACCTACTCTTCCGGGAACGGAAAGCATAGGCACAGCCCCTGCTCTTGCCGATATGACGGACGAGGGAGAGTGCGGTTGCCGACGTTTCCACTACCGGCGTTTCGGTCGATTCCTATCCCACGCAGTTTCTTCGGAATGATCTTCATAGACGCGGAATTATCAAGATCGCCGATTTGGGGGAGGTGCCCGAAGGCGAACGTGTGCGTGTGGCGGGGATAGTCACGCATCGTCAACGCCCCTGGACGGCCACGGGCATCACCTTTATCTCTTTGGAGGACGAGTCGGGAATATTGAACATTGTGTGTTCGACGGGGCTGTGGGATCGCTACAGGAATGTGGCCAGGAAAAGCCAAGGCCTCGTCGTCAGGGGAATGGTTGAACGGGGAGACGATGCGATGAGTTTTGTCGCCGACGCGCTGGAGCCGCTGGCTCTTCCGGTCCGCGTCAAGTCGCGTGATTTCCGCTAGTGTCAGAGTTCCGTGAAAAGGAGGCGACGCCATAGACTTGTCCATATGTCGCTCATAAAGACTTTTGTTCAAGGCAGCCCGCAAGGTCAGGCCTGCGGCACTTCTCGCGGTCGTCAAATATGGTCCCGAATTGCGCAAGCTTGTCAAAAATAATCCTCGGGTCATCGAATCGGTCACCAAACGTTTCCGAAAAAGTTGCGGGCGCCAAAGAAGGACCTTCGGATAAGAAAGGTCTGCATCGTCGCGTCGAGGTTCTGCGTGAACAAGTCACGTATGTTTATGCCTCGGCCAACACGTCCGACGTCGCACGCCAGGCAGCAAAATGGAGAGAGAACTCGAACGAGATCGATCATGCGATCCCCGTAGTCGATTCGATGAGCAGGCGAGAGCAGGCTAGCGAGCGAAAAAGCTCATTCGTAAGCTTGACGTCATTTCCGCATCGGTACTGGCCGTAACTGTGGAAGACGCCATCGAGGATGCGCAAATCGTCGAGGAAAACGACGAAAGAGAACACGGGGAAAACGACGAGGCCGGAACGTGACGGCGATTCCCGAAAATGCTCGCGATGAAAAGACAGATGAATGAAACTTGCGATGAAAAAGACAGATGAATAAATGCGGAAAGGGTGCATCCTCGGTGTGGGATGCACCCTTCTTGCTAGTGCGCGGAGGGGACTTGAACCCCACCCTCTATACGAGGACTAGCACCTCAAGCTAGCGCGTCTGCCTATTCCGCCACCCGCGCAGGTTGTTGAACGGAGCTTGTGGCTCCGAACAACGGATAAGAGGTTATCATGCGTTTGGGCGCTAATCAAAGCGAAAAGAGCGGGTTTCATGTGCCCCTCGATCACCGCGATTCTTCACTTTTGCTCTACTGGCAATTTCCGCGCGCATTGCCATGTAGGGTTTGATCCATGGAACTCGCAACCCTTCACACGTCCAGGCTCGTGCTTTCTCCGATTCAAGCATCGGATATCGACACGATCACACATCTGTGTCAAGATCCCGAGATTCAGAAATGGACGACTCTTCCTCGCCTCACACCCGCGAGGTCCGCAGAGTTCTTCATCGAGAACATGGTGGAACCCGGTTGGCGGGAGCATTCACCTACATGGGGGCTTCGTCTCGCCCAAGAATCTCCGTTGATTGGAATGATTGGCGTGACATCCGACGGTGTCATCGGAGAAGTGGGGTTTTGGATGTCGCCGTCGGAAGAGGACGCGGCTACGTGGTCGAGGGCCCTCGAAGAGGTGTGCAATTTCGCCTTCGAAACGATGGGATTGCAGGCGCTGACGTGGCGATGCATGATCCGTGATGGCGAGCCCAATTGGCCGTCAATGCGCGTTGCTTGGAAAGCCGGTTTCACGTTCGAAGGAGGTCTCGTAGTGGGGTGTCGAGCAGAGGCGAGGCCTTCGATGCCGTGATCGCTTCGCTCTTGCCCGGAGATTCTCGCGAGCCCAAAGGGCCGTGGACCGGTCCGACGGATCGGCATCCCGGGCTTTGGAGACCCGAATCGTCCCGAGGACCTTGTCCGTCAATTCCATGCAACGTACTGCCTTCCCGTCGTCGAAGACAGCCCCAATGCTGCCCGTGAACGCGTCCATATGCGTCTGGCCCTCGTAGCCGAGGAATTCGCCGAACTTGTCGGCGCCGTATACGAGGCGGGCTGCGCGCGAACGCATCGAGACCGCTTTCGAGGAGGCGTATAAAGCGACGATGGTACGCGCGATACCGTTGAAGTGGCTGATGCTTTGGGCGACATTGTCTACGTCGTTTACGGCATGGCGCTCGAGCTTGGCATACCTTTGCGCGATGTACTCGCCGAAATCAAGGTTCGAATCTGTCCAAGTTGAGGCCTTTGACGGTGAAAGCCCATTCTCCGCGAGGACGGCAAAGTGCTCAAAGGTCCCAAATACCATGCCCCGGACATCCGGTCCGTTTTAGGCCTGGCAGAAGGCCCGGAAAGTAGCCGATAAGTGCTTGAGCGTTCTCTGCCATTTTGACGAGAGCTCTTTTCGGCCGTTCATTGTTGCGATTGAAATTGGGGCCCGCCTTGGTTCTTCGAGAGACGGGCCCCAACTGGCCGACTGGCCGACGGCCGGGGACCGACCAAGGTATCCGCGCGGGTAAGGGAGGTAATGCCTACGCGGCCTTTTCGTGTGATCGGTCCGGCCCAATCCCTTTGGGCCCGTCACGTAAAAGCCCTCAAGGATTGCCGCTCAAACGATGACCGCTGCATGCTGCATCGCGAGCGTGGCTTAATATTAGCCTTTTCAACTACATATGAAAAGAGCGATTTTTCTGATACAGGCAGGCTCATTTTGCCGTCAGAGCAAACGAATGCGGTTGGTTGTGTTGTGGAACGTCGATTTTGATTCCTTGCCATTCGCGAGAAAAGCTGGCCGATTGGGTTCCGATGTCAACGTTCGAAAAACGAGATGCCGCCTTTACCCGTGCCGAGAGTTTTTCTATCGGCGAATTCAATTAGGCAGGGGCGGCTACTTCGGTTATACGGCTTGCTTTTTGCTTGGCGGAGAGCCGTCTGCCCTCGTTTGGCGGCTTGTTTTCTTAGATTTTCGCAATCCTTAACATGGAGGCATTGCGCCAAGACGACGATGCTTCGGCAAGTACGGATTTGAGCATCGGTCGCGTCAAGCGACCCGTGAAAATGTTCTGCTGACTGGGGTGGTAGCAGCCCAACAAAGAGATTTTTTCGCCCGTCGGGCGCCAGTGAGAGCGGCCGTTCCGCGTGACCGAAAGCGGGTTTGGGCCGAGGAATCGCCCAACCGTCATCCTCAACGTCGATATGACGGCGTTCCAGGGCAATCCCTCCGAGAGCCAGAATGACGCGCAGGTTTGTCATGAGTTTGACTTCATGAGAGATAAAGGGTGCAGGTGGTGCGTTCGTCGGCGGTTGGTTTGTTGCCGGTGGGGCGCAGTGAACCGTTGCCGTCATACGAGCTCCCGCGAGTGACTGTCCGTCTCCGCGGCCAGCGACGTCGGCTTTCGTGCCAGGCCGACGTCGTGAAGGGCGGCCCACAGCCAATCGCCCGATCGATCGCCCGTAGAACATCCGGCCCGTGCGGTTGGCGCCATTGGCAGCCGGCGCCAAACCCACGATGAGGATCGGCGCGTCTTGTTGGCCGGTTCCGGTACCGGCCTGCCCCAGTAGGGTTCATGTGCGAACGACGCAGTCGTCGCCGTGATGTCGCGACTTCTTCGCGCCAGGTCGCAAACGCGGGCATGCCCGGCAGACGCTCACGATTGAATCGAGTTCTCGAGATACTCGAAGCTTCGCAAGCCAAACGTTCGACGTCAAGAGGTGAGGATGCAACTGACGTGGCTTCTGTGGCGGGGTCTTCTGGCCATCCCGTTCCGGGTGGGACGGGCGAATCGAAGGAGCCTCGGTCACGGGATGGAAATCGGCCATGCTCCAACCGTATCGCGCTTATGGATATAGGCCTGCTTCGTGGGGCCAATATGGATGCGGATGTTCGTGCGGATCCCTGATTGGCTCACTTTCCGCCACTATCAGATAATTCGGGAATCCTGTCTCCTGAGAAAAATAGCTTCAGTGTTTGATATGTTGCACTTATGTGAAAAAACCTGTGAACAAAATGGCTTAGTGTTTCAGTTGTTATTTGATATTCCGTTACCTTTTGGATTGAGTTCTATGTATTAAAATGCGCGAAGGATCATTTGACCTTAGATGCTAGTGTGTTTCCATACTGGAAGTCCAATGAATACACACGCCTCGCTCACAGGGCGCAGGCAAGCGGGTTCTGTTTTTGTTGTGGGCGTCAAGCAACAACGGGAGTGCGAAAGAAGGCACGCCTTTCCGTTGTTTTGGGGTCGATGACGCTCGGAGTATCGAAGGAGTTGCATGTCCACCTCAAATCGTCATTTCTGAGGGCCGTATGTGCACTGGACGTTACGGGAACCGTTTTGGTGCCCAGTCTTGCATCGGCCGCACCCGGTGCAACCCAAGCGAAAAAGGCACCCACAACCTCATTCGGGGTGCTGCAAAATCAAGAGAAAGTTGGCAGCCGGAGCGTTCTGGCCAAGCCGGGCGTGATGGCCAAGCTTGCGCAACGGAGCGCGGACTCTGCCGATTCCCTCGTCGGCTATACGTTCAAGCTCGACAAGATTCCCACCGCCGGCGTTTACAACCGTGTGTTGACCCGTGTTCAGGGCAGCTACTATTCCGTAGTGGTGAGATCGACCCCGGGAAAGAGCTCTTATATTCAGCTGGAAAAAGTCACCGAAGGCAAGACGAAGATTTTTGGGCGCTAGCACATTGCCAGGCTTGATGCCAATAAAGACTACCGTTTCGAGTTGCAAGTGAAGGGGTCGAATAAGGTCGATTTGGCGGCGGGTCTATAAAGCAGGCTCAACCGCTCCGGAGTGGCGACCACCGCTGCCGATGAGAGCTCGGCATCGGGCGATCCCGCTAAGGGACTGCTCTAGCAGCCTACGTTGGGCGTGCGTCGAAGACCCCTGTGAGATGTGGCAACCCGTGATTTCACGGTAAAAGCATTGTCTCCCGAATCGGAACAGAAGGCCCCCTGACCAGGAGAAGTCCACTGGATCGCATGAGAGAATTCCGATTCAACGAACGCCTCAGGTCATGTCCAAGGTGTGGGAAACCCGTCTTTGATGAGAATTTCAACGATCCAGCTCTGCCCAAATGGAATGTGCAAAAACAATTGGCGCCTCCATCAAGATAAAGGCCATCACACGCAAAGAGAATGTAAAGGCCTCCAACGGGTTTGCTGACGATTCACCAAGCACCTGGCACAGTCCGAATCAAGTGACAATTCGCGTCGATACTCCAGTGGATACCTCGATACGATTGGAAAATTCTCACAGCGGTACGGACGCTTGAAGTGAGGTGAAACTTCCCACCGTCAGGAACCAATCCCGCGGCGTGTGGCCGGCTTTCTGGCTGCGCCCGGACAACGGAAGAGGAAACGAAGGCGAGATTGACATCCTCGAGACGTACGGAACGCCTGCCAACCGGCATAAGGGCGATCCCGATCCTTACGGCAGAAGCGAAGCCACCGTTCACGTCTATCAGCCTGGCGAGCATAACGGCCAAAAAGCTCCCGTCAATCGTGAGAAAAAGAACCAATGGACCCTCAGAACATTAATCTGAACGACGGCAAGTTCCATACGTGGACAACCGAGTGGACGCCGGATAAGATCACGTTCTTGGTCGACGGCCAGCGCTACCACGAGGTGACGAAGGCGACGTGGGGATCCGACATTTGGAATAAATATTTCGGTAGCGGCGAGTTTAATATTCGCCTCAATGTCGAGGTTGGTTCCTCCTACTGGGGCACCTCGAATCTGGAAAAACGGCGGATTCTACGGCGTTCGTTATCGACTACGTCAGGGCGTGGAAGTACCAGGGGTGAGTGTTCACGACTAAGGACGGCATTCACTCTTAGCCAATTGCAGAAGCGGTCGCCTGCCTTGAGCACCACAGCTTGAGGTGAGACGACCGCTTCTGACTGAAGGCTCATATTCGTAGATTCTTTTTCGTGACGCCAACGTCGGACATCGATGCTTGTTGACGCCGTGGACCCTGGAAATGCCGCTGTTAAGCGCTGTGGCGGATAGATGGGTAAAATCTGGCTATGGACGACTTTGGACTACCCGATTCACCAACGCTCGACCGCGGGGGCTCGAGGTGGAAATACGTGAGAAACTTGACGAGTATCGTTCCTTCTCGAATCGATCGCATCGTCTGCCGATCCAGCAACCGTGGACAATACCCTCGTTCCTTCGAAGTGGAAGCGCAAAGTCTCGAGGCGGCGGTCAATGTCCTTCATACTTTTTGCCGCCTCGGTGAGCGGTGACGAATGGGAGGAGGTCGAGGCGCGGCTGAGCCCTCTCCTTGCAGAGCATGACAACGACATCTACCTCAATCCACGTCTGTACGAACGTTTCAGCGTCCTTGCCTCCAGCGAACTCGACCCGGAAACCGCGTGGTGTGTCCATGAGCATATTAAAAGTTTCCGTGCCCACGGTTGTCATCTCGAAGCGCCAGTTCATGAACGGCTGCGCGCCATTAACGAGGAAATCGCCCAATTGACGACGCAGTTCGGTCGCTGGCACTCAAAGCCCAAACCGCGGGAGCGGTTGCACTGACGGAAGAAGAGGTCGAAGGGCTCAGCGAATCGCAAAAGGCTGGTCTGGCTGCCGACGCCGAAGCCAATCCCGAACTCTCTCGCGGTGAAGCCCTACCTCGTGCTTCTCGATCTTCCCACTCAGCAGCCGATCCAATCTTCTTTGAGTCGTCCGATGTTCGTCAGAGGATTCTCGAGGGCCTCAATCACGAGGGGCGACGGTCACGATCAAACACTGATACCCGGGCCATCGCTTTTGAAACTCGTATATCTCGCGCGGAGCTTGCACAGCTTTTGGGGTATCCACATACGCCCAGTATGTCGCCGCCCAAGGGACGGCTGGTTCGACCAGAGCCATTCGCGACCTCATCGAACCAATGATCGAACCTACTCAAAAGAAAACGCTGACGCCGAGCGTGAAACTCTTGAGGCGTACATGGGAGAACTGATTGCTCCGTCGGATTGGTCCTATGCCCAGGATGCCGTTGCGCGCGAAGGTTTCATTTCGACAACGCGGCGCTTGCCCCTTATTTAGAGCTCGATGAATGTGATTGAAAGGGGAGTGTTTTACGCAGCGAACAGGCTGTACGGACTGACGTTCCATGAGCGAACGGATCTTCGCGGATACGCCGAAGGCGATCCGTGATGGGAGGTTCGCCGTGAGGATGGCCTACGCTGGGTCTTTTCCTCGGCGATTACTGTACGAAGCGGAAAACGCGGTGGCGCGTGGATGCACAGCATTCGGGAGAGCTCCCGTAGGGGTGGCGGACGTGCAATCGTTTGCAATAACCTCAATATCACGAGGCCGCCCGAAGGAGCCGGCGCTTTGACGTGGGATGAGGTAGAGACTGCCTTTGCACGAATTCGGTCACGCATTACATGGCCTTCTTTCCGATGTCGAGTGGCTATCGGCTTGTGGGCACGCGTGCCTCAAGATTTTGTCGAGTATCCTTCGCAGGTCAAGAGATGTGGGCCAAGCATCCAGACGTATTGGCCAATTTTGCTCGACATTACGCAACGCAAGAACCTTTGCCCGAAGAATTGGCGGCCTCGCTTTCAACATCGGATGGATTCGGTGCGGGATTCCACATGTCTGAAATGCTTCAGGCTGTACTTCTTGATCGAGGGATGGCACGATCGAACGCTCGCAGATCTTCCGGAATCTCCGAACGCCGTCGAAGAATTCGAGAAAGCAACCCTCGAGAGAGCGGGATCGCAAGCCCTTGGATTGCCCCTAGATATCGAAGCGCCTACTTCGCCCACATCTTCTCGGGCGGATACTCCGCGCGCTACTACTCGTATCTGTGGAGTGAAGCTCTCGACGCCGACACTGTTGAATGGTTCCGCACCGTGGCGGCGAAATCCGATGACGGCGGCCTCAACCGGGAAGCTGGAGCAAGGCTCGAGGCGGAAGTGCTCAGCCGAGGAAATTCCCGTAATCCGTTGGAAGGATTCGAAAGGCTTCTAGGCCGCCCAGTCGATACCAAGGCCCTTTACAGCGCAACCGTTTGCTCTGATCCGCTAGCGAGGCGATCGTGAGTTTGTGGTTCGAAGGGTGAGAAAAGAAGGGTCCAGCCACGGACTGAAATGGGATCGCGTGGCTGGACGCTTCGACATTGCGGCTTTTAGAGAGCAGTTGCTTCCATTACGGAAGTCGTCCTCTTATGCGCGAGGGTACTCTCACTTGCCTTTGGTGCTTGCCGAAGGGCTTGACGAGGAACTTGGGCTCGGCTTCGTCGGACTTGGCGATGCCGATGGGCTTGCCGTTCCCGTCGCGCTTGGCGACGTGCTCGGTGATGCGCTTGGGCTTGCACTTGGTGGTGTGCTTGGTGAGGGGGTTGGTTTTTTGGATGTGATGCGGAAGGGTCGGGTGGTGTAGACCTCAGTGTTCTTGCCGTTTTGGGCGTGGCCGGTTCCTTTGGTCACGGTCACTTCGAGCACGTAACGCCCGTCGGCAACCTGGAGTCTTGTTCTTGCCAGACTTGACCTTCCCATCCCAGACAAAGACCGAAGGTCCTGTGTTCGCTCCTTCGCCGTCGGAGTGGTAGACGATGTTGTTTTTGGCGATGGGTTTGCCTTTGGTGCCTTTGTCTGTGGCGTGGTAGGCGGCTATCTCGAGTTTTGAGACGGGGTTTTCGATGTGCATGAGCACGCGGGGCACGTCGTAGTCTTTCATCGAGTAGACATGATCGTCTTCCTCAATCTGGGCATACTCGGTGTTTTTGGTCGCCGCATTCGACGCCTACGACGCGACCGCTTGGGCAGGAAATGACCTTGCCTAGGCTCGGTTGGATGTTGAGAGGATCGGTGGCGTTCACTCCGTTAGCGCTGAGTTCGTCTTTGCTGTAGGCGTCGCCATAGGTCCATTTTGATCGGATGAATCCCAGTGATTCGTAGTCGGCGTTCAGTCCGGTGAAGGGGATGTGTTCGGTGACGTTAGTTGAACCGGTCACGCATGACGTACCCGCCGTAGGATCGCTGCCCACGGCAACTTCTTCGACACCCCGCCATCGGTGTACTCACTCGGTGGAGTGACTGGTGACTTCGACGGTTCGTGTTGAGTGGGCGGGAACCGTGATTTTCTTGGTGGAGAGGCGACCTTTGGTGTTCAACCCGCGAAATACTTAGGCTCGGTATTGGGGCCGCCGGTACCGACAGGGCTTGTATCCGAGGACAGCTCATAAGTCACCTCCTTATCGGAACGATTGGCAATCGACACCTGCGTCGGCTCATTAGAATCCGTGTCACCCAACGAAATCTTGCCTTGGGGCTCACGGTACTCAGGGTCAGCTTTAGAATCCATCTTGGCGTAAGAATGGGCTTGAGAAGCCGCCGCGGCAACATTGATCAAACCCGCGCCTTGGAGATGAATCGGCTCCTTTGCTTTAGCAGAAGGTTGAATGTCTCTGCTTTCTGGGAAGGACAAGGCGAGCGGTTTCGCGCTGTTTTGCAAAACCGTTCGAACGTCATTGGGACCGATCCTCTTTATTCGACTGCAAGACCAGGGCCGATGCGCCCGCCGCATGCAGCGCAGCCATCGACGTACCAGAATTCGTCATGTATCCCCTGTCTCCTTGTTTGGAGATAGGCACTGCAGCATAGATATTTCCACCGGGGGCCATCACGTCCGGCTTCGTCGTCAAATCAGCGGACAAGCCGTAGGACGAGTGAAAGAAGACTTGCCGGCATCCTCGGAGGGAGTGAGTAGTGCTTCTTTCGTCCATTCGATGGAGGCCGACCTCGCGGCGACCGCGGCTTCGAGCTTCTTTCCCTCAGCCTGGGTGATGGTGACCGTAGGGATCTTTTGGAGCGGGATCACCGAGTATCGACGATGCTGGGGTTGTCATTCTTGCTGTTGTCGTAGACGATCACGGCTGCCGCACCGTCTCTTTGCGCAGCTATTGTCTTCTCATAGAAGTGATCGCCTTCACGCGGGATGAGACGGCTTTTGCCGTTGAAAGGCTGCCATCAAATCGACGCCCCCGGCCTTTTGCCCTCGGGATGGGTCGCGACCTCCATCTTCCCTTTACTGAGCGGCAACGCTTCCGAATCGCCGATTCGTAGGCGACGAGTTTGCCATCGGGGCCTTTAAACGTTGGCCACGGATATTGATCGCCATCCACTGAGCCGACGCTCATCACTGCGTCCTACCGAAGGCGCGCCGTTCGAAAAACGCCGTCTGTGCCCGAGTTGCCCGCTGCGGCGTGACGACGATGCCCGAATCGGCCATGTTGTCCGCCGCTGCCGTCACCGGATAATTCGACCATGATGCGAAATTGATTGATGAGAGACATGTTGACGACGTCCATGCCGTCGGCTGCAGCTCGTTCCATGGCGGCAAGCATCGCATCACCGCTTGTCCCAGCCTCTTTCCCGCAGCCGAAGACTTTGTAGGCGCTAGTTGCGCATCTGGTGCGATGCCTTTGAAATTTTTCGCGGTGTCATTGCCGGCGGCGTGCTGTACATGAGGTCCATGCCCAGCACAGTCATCGGGAACCGAGTCCGGAAACAGGATTGGGGTCGTAGCTGCGAGCCGTAATGTCCGCGATAAATTTATCGCCGACGAAGTCATATCCGGCAACGACTTTTTTCGTCGGAAACTTCGAGGATCCGGGTCTGCCCAACCGCCGAAAGCAGGATGATCAATGTCAATGCCCGTGTCGATGATTCCGATCTTCACACCCTTACCCGTCAGGCCCATCTTGTTCCGAGCCTGCGGAACTCCCGTGAGATCTCCGCTAACGTCGGTACTCGGCTTCTGTCTTTTCCCTGCGGTTCTTTAGACGCGCCGTCAAAACAGGAAAGACCGCTTTGACTCCTTTAGCCTTGACAAGCTCGTTGACATGCTTATCATCGGCTTTAACAGCCACTCCATTCCACACCTTCGAATAAGAGCGCGTGACTTTCACCCCGCTGGGGACAGCCTGGCTGAGAGCTTTGTGCTGTGCGGATATCGTCTTTACCGATCCGCCTTTCAACGAGGGTTTTCTCCGATAATTGGACGAACCACTTACCGGTGAAACCCTGAGTCTTTATGTGCTTCTGCCACAAGCTTCTGAGTGTTGAGCGGCTTGGGCGGCTTCGGTTCGTCGGCAGTCGCTGACGGTGGGGCGATGGCGCTTGCGCCGATAACGGCGATTGCCGAGAAAATAGCGGTGCGCGACCGCCATTTACTATGCGTGTCATATGCATTCCTTCTCGTACTGTCATCCGTCTGCCAATTTCAACGAAAGACGGAAACTCTCACAAGTGGACCCGTACGTAGGTGTGCCACGCTACCACCTTAGATCGTTTTGCCGCCCAGGTCACCCCTGATTACATGGTGGACCATATGGCAAAGAAGAGCAGAAATGAGAAGACGACATGCATTGTTATTTCATAATATATAGAGGATAGATTGTGTTGCGTTCATGTTTGATAGTGAGGCAGGGCCAGCATGAAAGGCATTACGCCTAGGGTCCAAGATAGGGCCGTGAGACGAACGCTTTCCATATGCCGATCTTTAGGATCACGCTCATGCAGCAAGCACGATTAGCCCATTAGGGTTGCGTGGCGGGTGTGTGTTGTTTGCTGCCCGTCCAATTGCCCGTGAGAACTTCCGTGACAGAATGTGCAAAAGGTATGAGCGATATCGGCATTGCTGTTAGTGAGGTGATTGTAGTTGTCGCTTGAAGTGTGAGAAAGAAGCGTCCAGCCACGGACTGAAATGGGATCGCGTGGCTGGACGCTTCGACGTCGCGGCTTCTAGAGAGTTGTTGCCTCGGTTACAGAGTTGTCCTCTTATGCGCGAGGGCGCTCTCACTTGCCTTTGGTGTTTGCTGAAGGGCTCGACGAGGAACTTGGGCTCGGCTTCGTCGGACTTGGCGATGCCGATGGGCTTGCCGTTCCCGTCGCGCTTGGCGACGTGCTCGGTGATGCGCCTCGGGCTTGGTGAAGGGTCTGGTGTTGTGGATGTGATGCGGAAGGGTCGGGTGGTGTAGACCTCGATGTTCTTGCCGTTCATGGGCGTGGCCGGTTCCTTTGGTCGCGGTCACTTCGAGCACGTAGCGCCCGTCGGCAACCTGAGTCTTGCTTGTGCCAGACTCGACTTTCCCATCCCAGACAAAGACCGAAGGTTTGACTCCGGAGCTCCTTCCTTCGCCGTCGGAGTGGTAGACGATGTTGTTTTTGGCGATGGGTTTGCCTTTGGTGCCGTTGTCTGTGGCGTGGTAGGCGGCTATCTCGAGTTTTGAGACGGGGTTTTCGATGTGCATGAGCACGCGGGGCACGTCGTAGTCTTTCATCGAGTAGACGTGGTCGTCTTCCCTCAATCTGGGCATACTCGACTTTATACGCCGCATTCGACGCCGAAGATGCGATGGTTCGGGCAGGAACAATATTGCCCAGGCTTGGTTGAATATTAAGAGGTTCATTGGCTTTCGATTCGTCTTTTGCCGTAAGCGTCGCCGCGGGTCCATTTCGATCGGATGAATCCCAGTGATTCGTAGTCGGCGTTCAGTCCGGTGAAGGGGATGTGTTCGGTGACGTTATTTGAACCGGTCACCACGACGTACCCGCCGTAGATCGTCGCCCACGGCAACTTCTTCGACACCCCGCCATCGGTGTACTCACTCGGTGGAGTGACGGTGACTTCGACGGTTCGTGTTGAGTGGGCAGGGAACCGTGATCTTCTTGGTGGAGAAGGCGACCTTGGTGTTCAACCCCGCGAAATACTTAGGCTCGGTATCGGAGCCGCCGGTACCGACGAGCTTGTATCCGAGGACAACTCATAAGTCACCTCCTTATCGGAACGATTGGCAATCGACACCTGCGTCGGCTCATTAGAATCCGTGTCACCCAACGAAATCTTGCTTGGGCTCACGGTACTCGGGTCGGCTTTAGAATCCATCTTGGCGTAAGAATGGGCTTGAGAAGTCGCCGCGGCAACATTGATCAAACCCGCGCCTTGGAGATGAATCGGCTCCTTTGCTTTAGCAGAAGGTTGGATATCTTTTTCGGGGTTATGTAGGGGCAGTGGTTTTGCGCTGTTTTGCAAAACCGTTCGAACCTCATTGGGATTGAGCGTCGTATTCGACTGCAAGACCAGGGCCGATGCGCCCGCCGCATGCGGCGCAGCCATCGACGTACCGGAATACGCCGTCATCCCTTGTCTCCTTGTTTGGAGATGGGGATCGCGGCATAGATGTCTCCACCGGGGGCCATCACGTCCGGCTTCGTCGTCAAATCAGCGGACAAGCCGTAGGACGAAGAGAAAGAAGACGCGCCGGGATCCTCGGAGGAAGGGAGGAATAGTGCTTCATTCGTCCATTCGATGGAGGCCGACCCGGCGGCAACCGCGGCTTCAAGCTTCTTGCCCTCCGCCTGGGTGATGGTGACCCGTAGGGATCTTTGGAGCAGGATTACCATATGTATCGATGAAGCTGGGATTGTCATTCTTGCTGTTTAGTCGTAGACGATCACGGCTGCCGCACCGTCTTTTTGCGCAGCTATTGTCTTTTTATGGGCGTTATAGTCTTCACGCGGATGAGGACGGCTTTGCCGTTGAAAAGGCGTGCCGTCCAAATCGATGCCCCCGGCCTTTTGCCCTCGGGACAGGTCGCGACCTCCATCTTCCCTTTTACTGGAGCGTCAATGCTTCCGTGTGCTGATTCGTAAGGGACGAGGTTTGCCGTCGGGGCCTTTAAACGTTGCCCACGGATATTGGCCGCTCTTCACTGAGCCGACGCTCATCACTTTGCGTCCTACCGAAGGCGTGTCGCTCGAAAAAATGCCGTTTGTGCCTGGGTTGCCCGCTGCGGCGGTGACGACGATGCCCGAATCGGCCATGTTATCGGCCCCCTACGGCCGTCGGATAATTCGGCCACGACATGAAGGAAGTTCCCATGGACATGTTGACGACGTCCATGCCGTCGGCTGCAGCTCGTTCCATGGCGGCAGGGATCAGGTCATCGCTGGTTCCGGGTTCGTCCCCGCAGCCGAAGATTCTGTGGGCGCCAAGTTGCGCATCTGGTGCGATGCCTTTGAATTTTTCGCGGTGTCATTGCCGGCGGCGATGCTGGCCACAGTGAGTCCCACGCCCAGCACAGTCATCGGGAACCGAGTCCGGAACAGGATTGGGGTCGTAGTTGCGAGCCGTAATGTCCGCATTAAATTTATCGCCGACGAAAGCTCATATCCGGCAACGACTTTTCGTCGGAAACTTCGAGGATCCGGGTTTGCCCGAGACCGTACCGAAAGCAGGATGATCGATGCCAATGCCCGTGTCGATGATTCCGATCTTCACACCCTTACCCGTCAGGCTCCATCTTTGTTCGAGCCTGCAGAACTCCGTGAGATCTCCGCTAACGTCGGTACTCGGCTTCTTGTCTTTCCTTCCGGTTCTTTAGGGCGACGCGCCGTCAAAACAGGAAAGACCGCTTTGACTCCTTTAGCCCACTGAAAAGCTCGTTGACATGCTTGTCATCAGCTGCTGTAACAGCCATCCCATTCCACACCTTCGAATAAGAGCGCGTGACTTTGATGTTTGTGGGCTTGAGCTACGAGGCTCTTCTGTTGGGCCGAAATAGCCTTTGCCGATCCGCCTTCAACGAGGGGTTTTCTCCGCTAGGCTGGACGAACCACTTACCGGTGAAAACCCTGAGTCTTGTGTGCTTCTGCCACAAGTTTTTGATGTTAAGCGGCATGGGCGGTTTCAGTTTTGTTGGCAGTTGCTTTGGGTGGTTTCGGTTCGTCGGCAGTCGCTGACGGTGGGGCGATGGCGCTTGCGCCGATAACGGCGATTGCCGAGAAAAATAGCGTGCGCGACTCGCCATTTACTATTACGTGTCATATGCATTTCCCTTCTCGTACTGTCATCCGGTCTGCAATTTCAACGAAAGACGGAAACTTTTCTCTAAGTGGACCTGCATGTAGGTGGGTGCCACGCTACCCACACCTTAGATCGTTGTGCCGCCTAGCTCCATCCCTGATTACACGGTGGATTATGCGGTAGAGAGCATGTATAGAATGAAAAGAAGAATGTAATTAAATATCAGCATTATGTTTATAAGATATAATGTACTATCGTTAGCGAACGTCATGTCATGAGGTCAATGAAAGCGACGCCCACCTACAGCCCTATCTTGGGCCCCAGGCGAACGCCTTCCATGTGCTGAACTTTTAGAATCGCGCTCATGCACCAAGCGCGATTAGCCCATTGGTGTGATTAGTCGCCATTGTTGCGTGGCGGGTGTGTGTTGTTTTGCCGCCCGTCCAATTGCCCGTGAGAACTTTCGTGGCGGAATGTGCAAAGGTATGAGCGACGTCAGCACTGCGGGAGCGAGGCTGTTTTTCAGGTAATAGACATTGCCTCGACGTACGGCGATAGTGTCTTTGCCGTCTCCGTCCCAGTCGCCGGCGAGGTAGGTGTCGCTGGGGCGCCCGTAGGCGAAGGACGTATCGGCGTCGCCGGCAGTGAGTGTGTTTTTGATGTAGATGCGGCCGGCACGTACCACGGCGATAGTGTCTTTGCCGTCTCCGTCCCAGTCGCCGGCGAGGTAAGGTGTCGCTGGGGCGCCCGTAGGCGAAGGACGTGACGGCGTCGCCGTGCAGTGAGTGTGTTTTGATGTAGATGCGGCCGGCACGTACCACGGCGACGGTGTCTCTGCCGTCCCGGTCCCAATCACCGGTGAGAACGGTGTCGCTTCTGGGGCGCCCGTAGACGAGAGTGGACGTTGGCGTGGTGAAGGTTGCGGCATTGCGAGTGATGACGCTGTCTTTTCCCGCGCCGGCGGTGTCTGCCCGATAGGCTGTTCCCGGCCCGATGAGAGTTGGAGGCAAAGCAGAGGCTTCCGTCCAATTGGAGTACATCGTCACACTCTCGAACCGTCGCCCGATGGTGAGGCGGTCAGTGTTCTGTGGGGATGCGGTTGGCTCGGCTTGTCGCGACTGGGCGATGCGCTTGGCGTATGCTGATGGGCTTGCTGTCTTGTCGCGCTTGGCGACGTGCTCTGGTGATGCGCTTGGGATGCAATTTGGGCTTGCGCTGGGTGAGGGGTCGTTTTGTGGATGTGATGCGAAGGGTGCGGGTGGTAGACCTGCGTTCTTGCTGTTTTGGGCGTAGCCCGGTTCCTTTCAATCATTACAAAGCACGCAACGCCCTGTCGGCAATCGATACTTCCTCATCTCCTAAATCGGCGGTTCCATCCCACGTAAACGTTTGATGTTTACGCATCCGCCTTCGCCGTCGGAGTGGTAGACGATGTTGTTTTTGGCGATGGGTTGCCTTTGGTGCCTCTTGTCTGTGGCGTGGTAGGCGGCTATCCGAGTTTTGAGACGGGGTTTTGATGCGACGAGCACGCGGGGCACGTCGGTCTTCATCGAGTAGACGTGATTGTCTTCCTCAATCTGGGCAATACTCGGTAGTTTTCGTCGCGCGCATTCGACGCCTACGACGCGACCGCTTGGGCAGGAAATGACCCGCTGAGGCTCGGTTGGATGTTGAGAGGATCGGTGGCGTTCACTCCGGCTGAATTGAGTTCATCTCCTGGTCGTAAATGTCGCCACAGGTCCATTTTTGATCGGATGAACTCGTGCGATTCGTATGTCGGCGTTCAGTCCGGTGAAGGGGATGTGTTCGGTGATCGTTGTTTGAACCGGTCACCACAACGTACTCCACTATAGATCGTCGCCCACGGCAACCTTCGACACCCTGCCATCGGTGTACTCACTCGGTGGAGTGACGGTGACTTCGACGGTTCTGTGTTGAGTGGGCGGAACCGTGATCTCTTGCGAGAAAAGCGACCTTGGTGTTCAACGCAAAAATATTTTAGGCGGGAATTAGGTCCGCCGGTACCGACAGGGCTCGTATCCGAGGACAGCTCATAAGTCACCTCCTTTATCGGAACGATTGGCAATCGATACCTGCGTCGGCCCATTCGAATCGGTGTCACCCAACGAGATTCTTGACGGTGCTACGAGGCCTAGAAGGGCTTCGGAATCGATCGAGGCTGGGAGTGAGCCTGCGAAACGGCTGCGGGTATGTCAATGAGTCCAGCGCCCTAGGGATGTCATCGTCCTTAATGTTTGCCGAAGAGCCTGTTTCGTCGTTTTCTAGAGTCCTGGCAGGGGACAATGGTTTCGCGCTGTTTTTGCAAAACCGTCTCGAACGTCATTGGGATTGAGCGTCGTACTCGACTGCAGTACCAGGGGCTGATGCGCCCGCCGCATGCGGTCGCAGCCATCGACGTACCAGATTTCATTCCGCACGCGCTGTCTCCTTGTTTGGAATAGGCACTGCGGCATAGATATTTCCACCGGGCGCCATCACGTCCGGCTTCGTCGTCAATCAGCGGACTGCCGTAGGCGGAGAACGTAGAGTGGACCTGCGTTGGGATCGGGAACATTGATCTCCTCCGGTGTCCATTCGATGGAGGCCGACCTGAGCGGCAACCGCGGCTTCAAGCTTCTTGCCTCCGCCTACAGGTCGCCGATTACCGGGATGTGAGGGCAGGTTTACCGTGAGCTTGCGCCCAGAGATTCCCTCTTCGTTGTTGTAGATGATGACTGCAGATGCGCCGTCGTTCTGTGCCGCTATCGCCTTCTGGTAGAAGGGGATGTCTCCGCGAGATATGAGGACGGCTTTGCCGTTAAAAGGCGTGCCGTCCAAGTGCGACGCCCGGTCTTTTGCCCTCGGGACAAGCTGCGAGTTCGATCTTTCCCTTAGCGTTTGGTACCTTCGGGCTCTGTCGATTTCATCCGTGTAGGCGCATGAGATGGCCGTCCGAGCCTTTGAACGCCGACGAATGGACGTGAGTGTTGTCCACCGAGCCAACGCTCATTACTTTATGCGCCCACGGAAGGTGCTCCCGTCGAAAAACGCCCGTCTGTGCCTGAGTTGCCCGCTGAAGCGGGTGACGACGATGCCCGAATCGGCCATGTTATCGGCCCCCACGGCCGTCGGATAATCGGCCACGACATAAAAAGAAGACCCGATGGAAATATTGACGACGTCCATGCCGTCTTTGGCGGCCTGCTCCATCGCCTGAAGCATGATGTCTGTATCCGTAGAGCCCTCGCATCCAAAGACTCTGTATGCGCCGAGCCGCGCATCCGGGGCGACGCCCTGAATCTTTTTAGCGGTGTCGTTGCCGGCGGCGATGCTAGCCATATGAGTCCCATGCGCCGCAATCATCGGGAACCGAGGTCCGGAACCGATTGGGATCATAACCGGCAGACGTGGTGTCCGTATTGTATTTGTCGCCGACGAAGTCATATCCGGCAAATCACTTTAGCCGTGGAAGGTTGAGGATCCGGGTTTGCCCGAACCGCCGAAAGTAGGATGATCGATATCGATGCCCGTGTCGATGATTCCGATCTTCACCTCTACCCGTCAAACTCCCAGCTCGTTTCTTGCAGGAGACGCCGGTTGATTGCCTGCCGTGTGAAGGGTCTGGTTTGGCGCTCTTCTGGTCTGGTTCTTTCGGGCGGTCTACGTGAGAACAGGAAAGATAGCCTTGACGTCTAGCCTTTGCAAGCTCGTGACATGCTTGTCGTCGGGTCGACGGTCACTCCGTTCCACACCTTCAGGCATAGGGTCTGTGACTTTCACCCCTTTAGGGACAGCCTGGCTGAGAGCTTTGTGCTGTGCGGATATCGTCTTTGCCGATCCGCCCTTCGAAGAGGGTTTCTCCGATAATTGGACGAACCACTTGCCGGTGGGTGAGGATGAACTTTTGATTTTTGTCGAAGAGTGCTTGAATTTGGGTGTTTGACGGCGCTTTCGGTGAATCAGCATGTACTGGAGGCGTATGACGCTGATTGCGATTCCATGGCGCTTATAAAGGATAGAGTTCGCAAACGTTGGTGAAAGATATTTCATGGATTTATCCCTTCGTTGATGGGTCCTATTGGTGAGTAACGGTTACCCATGTGTTAATTATCGACTGAGCTGTTCCCGAAATCAACGATATTTTCACAAAAGGAACTGCGGCCTTCTTTTGGAGTCGTGGCACATGCTTTTTGGAGCCGCAGCCCGTGCTTCCTCCTCGTTATGTCCGTGGATGGACACCTTCGTCGATCTGATTTGACGTTCTTCACCCTACCGAGATGTGGCTTTATTCATGGGAATAGCTTCATCTACCAATGCGTAGGTCGCCATCGGCGCGTTACTCTTAATGCATGTCCATGAATCCGCGTCTCTGCTCTCGATCGTTTGATCGGCGCGTTGACAGCCTTTCATCTCGCTGCTTCGACCGCGCAGGATCCGAATGCGCCCAGTGTGGCAGAGGCGGCAGATGCTCTCGCCGATGCCTACATGCGTTTATGACGACGTCGTTTACTCGTTTTCGGTCGAAGCTCCTCTCGACGCTATACGGTGACGACGACGAATACGAAGACGATCTGGAAGACGACGATTACGACGACTTCGATCTGGATGATGACGAAGAAGCCGATTTCGACGTAGAATGAAGACCAGATGAGACGAAAAATCTGGGAGGAAGACGATCCCGAGGACGACCTTGATGATGAGGATGGTCTTGATGAAGAGACGAGTCTGAAAGCGTTGCGTACGACGAAGACCTTGACGACGCGGAAGATCTACGAAGAAGAATCGCGCGGTTGACGCACCGTCGTGATCGCGCGTTGTGAAAACGGTCAAATGGGCGCCGTGCCGAAGATACCTAGCCGTTTCCTCTTCGTGCTTTACTAATCGCTGATATCGGCGAGTGCTTCTGAAAATCAAGCTCGGGAAGTGGTTTGCAGGGGGAAATGCGGTGTTGAAGTTGGGCCGAGGTTCGCGCGCCGACACCGCATCGCCGTAACGCCGGGCGGCCGATAACCCATGAGGAGGGCGATATCGGCAGGCGTGCGTCGAGCCTCGTCGGCGGCTTTTGGCGACCGCTTCGACGATGCGGCGTGCCCGCTCACCAAGATACGGCTCGACGAATAGCTGCGAGGTGTTCTAGCGCGACGCCGCGCGGGACTCGAATGTCGATATTTTTCCCGTCAGACTCCGCGTCCCGAGGGGAGACGAGGCGAGAACCCCAGCCCCAGGTGAGAAGCCATGGGAATGATTTCCGCTTCAACATCTCTGCACACCAACGAGTATTCGCGCTCGACGGCTGTGATGAGGGCAGGCCCGCCCTCGCAGTTTTCTCTGTGGAATTGCCGCGCGCCACGATGTGACTCTTGAACGCCCCACATACTGACAATCCCGCGGTCGATCAGCCATCCGAGGACCAGCGGTCTCTTCGTCAGGAGCCAGGATCGGGAGCGGGCTACGAGCAATAGATCGATGTAGCTTGTGCCGAGGCGCTCGAGCGAAGCACGGACCGAATCGAGGAGTAGGGCGCGGCCCGCGCGAATCTCATACCGCCGGGGCCCGGGACGAAGCCTGCACGCGTGCACGGCACGACGGATTCGCGGTCTACGACGGATTCGAGAAGTTCGCTGACGCAGGACTCGGCGGCGCCGTGCCCTGAAAGCGGGCGATGTGTCGATGGATTGCCTCCGAATCGAGAATCGTTTCCAGTTGGCCTTTGGCCTCCTTGATGTCCGTATCGCGTCCCCAGGTGAGTGTGCGGAGCCGATCGTTCCCCACGACGAGGCCGCTGGCCCCCACTGTGCGTTCTCTCATAGAGACCAGCCTGGTTTCAGCCTGCGGCGTGAACCCCTCAGCCCCCGGCCAGTAGCTGGTCCAATGGGATACCTTTTGAAACACTCGTTTTGGGCATAGTCCAGGACTTACGGAGTTCCTGCCCATCAGCCTCCTCCGACACATTCGAATCTTCGGCGATCTATTCGGGTGGGGCGATCCCGGAGCCGCTTTCACCGCCGTCATACAGCTGGGAAACCGGATGCCGTCATCACCCTACTTCGCCAAGCGATATCAGCCGGATCATCTCCCATTGGTTCCGTTCTCCTTTGCCTGCAGAAAACGCCTCGCTTCCGATCCGGACGCACGTATGGGGTGGATCGTCATCTTTTGGAACGATCCTGATCGGCGTGCTCGGCTGCTCTTCCAAGACGCCATTGAGACCAAAGCTACAGCCAATCTCTACATCGTCGCCGTCGTCTTGGCCTCTTCGCCGTCATCCTCAGCTGGGCTGATCGTAAAGTCCAAGCGTACGAAGTCTCTTGAGAAAATGACGTTGGGCGATGGAGTCCTCGTCGGGTTCGGTCAAGCAATGGCGCTCATTCCAGGAGTCTCGCTCGGGTGGACGATCACCGTCGGTCTCCTTCTGGGTACACGAGGCAGCGCTCGGGTTTCTTTCCTCCTTGCCATCCCCGCAGTCGTTCTTTCGGGTTTCTTCCAACTTGCCAAGAACATCGACACCGCCTCGCTTGCGGCTGGGCCGACTGTTCTCGCCACGATCGTCTCCTTCGTCGTCGGTTACGCCGTCATCGTGTGGTTCCTCAAGCTCATTTCGACTCGGTCGTACATGCCCTTCAGTCGTCCACCGCATCATTTTGGTGATCGTGAGTGGCCCTCTCCTGAACGGCGTCATCTACTCGCTTTGACGAGTGGGCGCGTAACCTTGCGTGCGCGTAGCCTTGTACAACGCATACTCGTGCTGCGTTGCTCCGGTCGGGCGAGGCCCCGCGTCGCCAGCCAACAAGTAGCGATGTTGGCGCCCCATATTCGCCTAGCGTTTCTTTGCGACGGCCCGCGCGGTCAGTGGACGAGTGCTCGTTAGGCGGCGGGTGCTCGTTGGGCCGCGATTGCTTGAGCTTGGCGTGGGCGGAGGCTTTCCTGCTGGGAGTATCGACCTTTCCTTCGAGAGACAGAGGGTGAGCATGTTTTTCGATGACGCCCTTCGCGATCTTCCTCGCGCCATTCTTTTGGACATGGACGGCACTTTGGGCTGATTCCGAGGACTGGTGGTACCAGGCCGAGACGGAGATCATGGCTGATCTGGAGGCAACATGGTCGAAAGAATACGTTGCCCAAATCGTTGGCAGTCTTGGAATACGCAACATCGAAGATCGTCTCGGATCGATTTGTCGTCGATGCTCCAAGCGAGTGCTGGGAGCGCGGCTGGCTCCTCGCGAGTGTGCGAGATCGGCGAGGCGTCAGAGGTTCCTTGGCGCCGGAGCTACGGGAGCTCCTGGCCCTCACGGTCGAGTTGGGCATTCCAGACGGCACTCGTCACGTCGTCCCATGAGCGATTTGCTCGGATCGTCGTTGACGATGCGCCAGCGGGATCGCTTACCACGCTCGTCGCCGGTGACCACGGACCGCCCGGCCGGATCCCGCCTCATCTGCAGAGCCGCCGAACTCACCGGAGCAGCGCCGGAGACGTCCGTCGTGATCGAAGACTCGATTTGTCGGTGTGAGATCGGGGATGGCCGCACGGGCGCATGTGGTTTACGTGCCTGCCCATGGTCGAGGTCGCGAGGGCACCAGGCCTCATCAGAGTCGATTCGCCTCGAATCGATCGATGAGGCCGCCCTGCGGCGATCCATGTCCGTGGAGCTTCCTCAAGGCGATCCTTATCTCGCAAGGGTGTGCGCGATTCAGAAGGTCCGTAGATAGTCGAAGCTTGCCGGGCCGGCCCACTCCTCCAGACTTTTGGCGGTGCGCAAGGCCGTGGCTCCCTCTTCGCTCATGGGCGCTCGACACCGCCGAAGGCCGGGCAGTATTGCTGAAAATGGCGACCAGTCGCGACAGCCGAGAAGGCTGACGCTCAGCGGTGCAGCATCCAGACGTTCTTCGATCGCATTCCACGTGGCGTCAGAGTTCAAAGATGACGGCGTCGATCGCTCGTCGGGAACCGGGTCGTAAGTCAACGTTCGTCCATCTTTTGAGATGAGATGATCTGGGTTCGTTTAGCTCAATTTGCGCCGGGACAGAGCTATGGCCGCAGTGTAGAAGCGCATCTGGAACAAGGCCTCGTCTTGGAACCTGGGACCGGGCGATTTGCCAGTCTTGCAGTCGACTATGCGCAAAAGCACCGTCAGGAGCCACATCGATTCTGTCGACTCATTCCTCGCACCGCCAACCCGGAGGGCAACCGCGCATTGACGAATTGTTCGCGGGCCGCCGGCTCGATGAAGGAAGGGTTTTTCCAGGCGGAAATAGTTGCCGATGAGACTTCGCGCACTAGAGAGCCATTCTTGAAGATGCGCAGCATCCGTGAAAAAGCCTCATCTTCCGGATTCGATTCCACATGCTGCGGTCCAACGGGGGAGAAGGCTTTGCGCAGCCTCCTCCGTTCGTTCGGAAGCAGGCCCGTCGTAGAGATGCTCCAGAACCGAATGCACTAAAGGGCGTGCCTCGAAGCCGCCGCGAGGGAGGGGAGGCTCGTCAATTCGATCAACTACCCGGAATCGGAACAGCAGGGGGCATTGCTGAAGTCTTTCGCCCGCGTGAGGACAGGGCCGCACATGTCTGCGTTTCATGTCACAACCGTACATCGGGCCTATGACACATATTGCTCGCTAGAATCGGGGATCATGACCGGATCGACTTCTCTCCGTCGGCGCGCGCCTTTCGAGGGCCGGCGAACGCGTCCAGCTGACCGACCCCAAAGGCCGCCAGTACACGATTTCTTTGACCCAAGACGGCTACTTCCAATCGACGCGAGGCCTCGTTCCGCCACCGCGAGTTAATCGGCCGCCGAGGAGGGACCGTTGTCGAAACCGAGGAAGGACGGCGCTTTCTGCATCTGCGTCCGCTCGTTGGAGAGCTACGTCTTGTCCATGCCGCGGGGCCACCGTCATCTCATCCCAAGGACGCGGCCCAGATCGTCCATGCCGCAGATGTCTTCCGGGGCGTCCGTTTTCGAGGCGGGCCTCGGATCCGGTGCGCTAACGCTCTCGCTTCTCGGCGCCACTGGGCCGAGCGGACATGTGCTTTCCGTCGAACGTCGCCCGGAGTTCGCCGAGATAGCCGAAGGGAACGTGCGTTCATGGTATGCGGAGGAATGCCCTCCGTGGACGATACGTGTTGGAGAAGCCGTCGACGTCTCTGGAAGATCTCTGACGAAGCCGAGCTCGATCATGTGATCCTCGACATGCTGGCTCCTTGGGAGGTGTGATTGAGGCTGCCGCGCGGGCACTCAGGCCGGGCGGGGTCATTCTCGCCTACGTCGCCACCACCACCCAACTGTCACGCTTCGTGGAGGAACTGCGGGAAAGTGAGCGGTACACCGAGCCTTCGGCATCGGAGACGCTCACACGGACCTGGCATCTCGAGGTCTTGCCGTCAGACCTGATCATCGAATGGCGCCTAGCAGGATTTCTCGCCCTCGCTCGAAGATTGGCGCCCGGCGTCGAACCTCTTCGGCCCACCCGCAGGCCCGCGAAAGCGGCCTATTCCGAGTCCCCTGCGTGGGAAGCCGAATGGGCCGAATCTGCCGAACGTCCGATCTCCGGAACGGAAGCTTAGAAAAGTTCGCCGCGATGTGGCGCATCGAGCCGACGTTGAGGAGACGGGGCGATCCGAGGCCGGACGGCACGGATATGCGATCAGAGAAGAAGATCGAAGCCGAACGGCACGAGCGGGCGAAGGCAAGGCGAGAGCGGAACGGTGACTAGCATGTGATTCTCGATACCGCCAGCTGCGGCGACGCGAATACTATTGACGGGTACGAACGAAGGCACTCGATGACCGTCCCCGGCCACAATCAGCTTTACGAGCTTCCGCAGCAAGTCGGATCTCGAAGAGAAGAACGATCGTTTGGCCCAAGCGCTCACGGATGCGCTGAACGGGAATCGAGGAACTGGGATGCAGGTCGACTCCTGTCGCACCGCCCGCCTCCTTCGGCACTTACATTTGAGGCGCACACCGATGACGGTTCCATCGATGCCCATGTTGGCGGCCTGAAAGATGAACCCGCGCCGCCGCTCTCTCTTCGGATAGAAGACTTGACGGTGGGCCGGGAAATCAGGCTCAACGAACCTCGTGGCTGTCGAAAGCCGCCGACTACGAGGAGACTGAACCATCGTGATCGTCGAGATGCCTGTCGACAGAACGCTGCGCCCCCGCGCGTTCACCAAGATGAACATGGGATCGCGCATATTTCGGGAAGATTGCTCCGGGCACCCCGCGTGGGCGATACCGTGGTGGCTGATATGCGCAACGCGATCGTTTTAGACATCGTCGAGCCCCCGACGTCGAACACTTGCTCTTGAGAAGTTCCCCGACGTCTCGCTATGCCGACATCGGGGCTTTGGCCCGCAGATCCAACAGATCAGGCGACACCGTCTGAACTTCCCTTCGAGCAGCCTGAGGCTCCATCGGCATGGCTCAAACCGCCCAGAGGCGTGCCCTGCGGGACCGCCGGGATGCGGCAAGACCTCATCTACTGCTAAGGCGTGCGACATCTCTGGCAGCCAACATCGCCGCGAAAGGGAGATAGCGACTCGGGCCTCGGTCTATTTCCTCAACATCAGGACCGCAGCTCGGACAAATACGTCGGTGAAACGGAGGTCAGATTCGCGATATCTCTCCAGAGCGCGAGACAGGGCGGTAACGGGCATACCCGTGGTCATTTTCTTTGACGAAATGGAGGCGTTTCCGCCGCACGCGGATCCGCATCTCTTCCGACGTCGAGACCACGGTGGTTCCCCAGCTCCTGGCGAGATCGACGGAGTCGAGGCACCCGCGAACGTCATCGTCATCGGTGCCTCCAACCGCGAGGACATGATCGATCCCGCGATCTTGCGTCCGGGGCGTCTCGACGTGAAAATCCGCATCGAAAGCCGACGCGGTGAGGGCAGCCCCTGAGATTCTGTCGAAGTATCTGACGGCAGATCTGCCGTTGCGAGACGACGCCGTCGAGAGCGGCGGGAAGTCCCGACTAAGGCTGCGCAGCGTTGCTGCGAGGTCGCTGCGTCGGAGCTCTTCATGAAAACTGCAGAGAACGAGTACGTCGAGCTGGCCTATTCGAACGGCAACGCGCAAAGTGCTCTACGTTTCCGACATGGTATCCGGGGCGCTTTTGGCGGCGTCGTCGATCGGGCGAAGAAACTTGCCATGAAGATTCTCGCAACCGGAGTTCGGGGCATCGCTGTTGAGCACGTGCGAGCCGCGTTTCGCAGAGACGGCGGCGGGTGAAGATATGGCACGGGCGTCAACCCGGAAGAGAAGGCAGTCATCGCCCGCGGGCGTCTCCTGAGCGTGGTGGACGTCTGTCCACTCTTCGGAGTGTGTGCCCGATCGCGAGGGCGCCATAGGGCGTGCGGGCGGATCCCATGCGGTCGAGACGCCAACGGGGATCGCGGCACTTCGCGACCCGATCCCGCTGATTCGAAAGTTGATTTGATACGAGCGCGCGCCGAATCGTGGGGAACTGAAACGGGTTCGGCATTGGGATCCGCTGATTCGGGTGCAGGTCCGATCGTCTCTATCGGCCGACCTTGTCGGGGCGTATAGCCGAGACCGGTGGAACCACCGGGTGGGACTTTCACGGTGAGGATCCGCTCAACGACGCCAGGTATAGACTGAACGAGCCGCTGATCCGTCGATGCTCACCGACAACCCGGAAGATTCCGCGCGCTGGCCTTCGGAAACCTGAACGACGACGTTGCCTCGCTGCTGCCCGCGCGGCGGCAAACCTCGTGCTGAAACGGCGCGCGCGGTACGTGGACCATAGCTCATCCCGGAGTATTCCTCGCGAAACGTCGTCGCCCCGAGCGGCCGTCCTCTGGGATCGCGCGGGCGAAGCGGTGGCAGTGGGGGCGATGGGACCGGCTTTCGTCTCAGGCCGCGAGGGCCGTCACCAGAACTAGCGTCGACGGCGAGCGGCTTACGGCCCCATGAAAAGCTACCTCTCATGAGTCGCGATACCAGCTTCCCGCACGATCGTCGTCCGGCAGCCACTGACTTCGTCACCCGCCCGATCGGTGCGGCGCCGGGGCGGGTGGGCCCAGACCAGGTCGAGCGAGTTTCCGGATTCCAGATCTCTCAGCGCGCAGATTATACTGAGAATGACGTTGGCCTCGAGACGACCTTCAACCGGCTGATGTCAATACGCGCGACGAGCCGCGCGACTACTCGCTGTATCGCCGCCCGCATGTTATCGGCGGCGATGCCAACTCTTTGACATTTCGAACCTGCTGAAGATTGGGACGACGAGCGCCGTCCTCTGGCTCATAGAGATCGACGAGTTCCTCGCCCTCGACCGGCCTCTCTCATTCCCGGCTGCCGCGACGTGGCGGGTTTCACGATCCCGAGGCAGGCCTCGATATGTATGACGGGACGACGAAGACCGCCTCCCTGCAAATCCGACGCATTTACCTTGACGCGGGTTCGCGAAGCGGTCCGAACGCGCCACGGCGGAGCTGATCCTGACACTGCCGAAGTGCCTCGAGTACTGGCAGCTGTCCTGACCTGCTCTGATCGGCGCGATTGGGAGACGGCTGCGCCCATGGTCGAATGGCTGCTGCCGCGACCTCCTGAAGGGATGCGCGAACGCGGCCATTGGCCTGGGATGACGATCAAGCTTCGTGCGCTCGATCTGCAGTGGCACGATCTGCGGCCGGGAAAATCGATCGTCGAAAAGCTTCGACGCGGCCGACGCGCTCGCGCCTCTCAGCCGCGTGACGAGGTCGAACGCGCCGCCGCTGAAGCTCCCAAAAGACACTCGCGCTTTCTCAGGGGGCGGTGTGTTCCAATTCGGACTGCTGTTCCGGCGGCTCGATGGATGGAGTGATCCTCGACGATTCCGGTGATCTCGTGCGTTTGCCCACGCTTCACCCCCATCGGGCAACCGAAGAGCACGTCGGTCACGATGCTTTGCCGAGTCTCAGGACGTCGGCGATTTCTGCTCGTCGGCTCGCAGCAGAATAGCTGAGCGGCGTCGTGACCGGTCGTTTGCCCCCTTTGCGAACACGGCCTACAAATCCATAAGCAGTCAAGGCCAAAAAGAGGCAGCATCCCATGGCACAAGAATTCGCCCAGACAGCGGCGCACCGAGGAGCAGGCCGTCTCGGACATACCGCGAGCTCAAAAGCAGACCTCGGCCGTCGATTCACTGGGTCTTGATGAGATCGATCCCGTTCTCGAAACCAATGCCTGCCCTCGTTCGTCCAGGGCTTCGTCAAAAGGGCGGCGCCAATGATCCTGCAGCGGGTCATGGGGCGTGGAGACCGAATTCCGGATCATGTGCCCGAGAGTCGGGGAGGCGAACCCTCCTCGACGCCGAATCTCGCCGCCGCCGAGCTCTTCGCCCGCGACCGTGGCCTCGGGCAGGTCGACCAACCTCGTTTCTGCCCAATGGCGCACGGCTGTATCTCGACGTGGGCCTACGAGTACGCGACGGCCGAACGCCGTTCGGTCGCGGACCTGGTGGCTAACGATCGGGCCCGGTGAACTGCTGCGCGCGTCGATGGCCGCGCAGGCGGATGCACGGCTCGCCAGTAGCAGTGCATGGCCGTAGTCCGCTCTGTTCAAGAACAACGTCGATGCAGGGGAAACTCTCTTTTGGCTGCCACGAGACCACCTTGCGTGGCGCCGCCCTTCGACGCTACCGCAATCAGATATCGCCGCTACGCCGCGTACTATTTCGCGTCACGCGCCAAATAGTTGCGGGCAGTGTGCTGATATCCGCCGGGCTCAAAGGACGGTTCCGGCGCTGCCCTGTTGCTTCTACTCAGCGTGCCGACTCAGATGGGAAAGCGATTTCGCGTAGCTTCCTACCCTGATCGCGTCGATGATAAACAATCGAGACGAACCGCATGGCGAACCCCGAGCTTTACCGCCGAATGCACGTGATCGTGGGGATTCCCACATGTGCGGTAACGACGGCGCTCGCGGTGGGCCGCCACACTGCGGGCCGTCAGTCAGCGCTGGAGGCGGCGGAATGCTGGCCGAAGATGGGAGGCGCCCGCCGACCCCATGGCGGCGATTCGCGCCACGAGCGCCGACCTTTCGGGCGAGCCCCGCTCGATCTTTGCCGACGTGGGAACGACCGACGCCTATCAGGGATCCAAGGGCGCACCTGGAGAGGCGGTTTTACGGCACATATCGCGCGGGTTACATAGTCGGAACTCGCGCATCGACTCTCCCATTTGCTTGATCTGTGGGGGCGTGCGGTCGAATCGGTCGATCGAATCACTCGGCCATCGAGACCGAGATCAGGCTGGGCGGCCAAGCTTTCGCTCATCTCCAGATATCAAGAGCGCACGGAGCGAACCTGAATGACGCCTTGGATGTTCGGGCTCGACGCCTCGCCTATCCGCGACATCACCGCGGCGGGCTTTGCGCCCGTCCATGGAGGAGACGGAATGCTGCGAACTTTCGTTCGGCTCGAAGGCTACCGTCGCCGCCTCGACGACGCCGCCGGCAGACACGCGCCAAACTGGGGAGGGAGTTTATAGCGAAGGACCCGTGAACGCCGTCTCTGATCACGCTGTGAGTTGGATGATGAATCTGCGGCTGCTGGAGGCTGAGGGTACGCGGACCAGATCCCTCAAGGATCCTTTTGCGGGCTGCTCGATGATCGAGTCGAGGAACGCCACATGCGCTGGAAGGGGTGGATCGATGAAAATTCGCTCGGCCTCAGCCATCCTGGCCTATTCTCGCCGCTCTCGTTGCCTCCCGCGATCGTTCCCCGAAAGGCGAGATGCAAAGTGGAGGTCAATCGGGTCTCGTCGGTTCGTCGGTCACGGTAGACCTGAATTGTCCGTCTGCCCGGAGGAACGTTGTCAAAGACGTCACCATCAGTGCAAGAGCGGTATGATCGAACGCGGAACCAAACGGTGCTGTTGCGGGCGACGCCACTTTTGATCTCGCGCCGGCCAGATCATTTCCGCCTACAAGTCAGGGGATCTCCGCCTCGCCGAAGTTTCGAAGAAGAAAGGACTGGGCGATATCTCTGAGGATCTCGTCGGCATGTGAAAGAGGGAAGCAGAGCTTTGTTTTCAAACGTCCCGGCCTCGTGGCGGGAATCGTCAGAGCGCTGCGATCAGCGTCGACTATCTTCAGCACGATAGCGCCCACGGCAAGAGCTGACGGCGCAAAATCCTCCGCGGCAGGAATGCCCAGCCTTTTCGGTCGCGCGCGACGGCGGCGGCCCCGCTCTCAAAGCCAGCAAACGAGCCATCCTGGACCTTGCGCCGTCAGTCCCGCATGTCAGAAGTGGTCGGGCGACCAGGTGGCAGCGCGATACGATCGCCTGCCCAGTGCATGCGATTTACGACCGACGGAGAGATTGGTGATACCGCGGAATGGCGGCGATCCTGTGTATGGCCTCAAGCTCGACAAGGCAATGCGCGTGCTGTGTCGGGTATGACGGTCGACCAAAAAGTGGGTCGCGCGTCATGGTCCCTATCATTCCCCGTTCTTCGCTCCAGGAAACGGCGGACTCGACATAGTGGTGGTCGACATTTTAGACATTCTTTCGTCTCAAATCTGAAAAAGAGCGCCGCCGTTAAGGGAGCGCCGTTCTGGCTCCTGGAGGACGCTCATCTGCATTGAGCGCCGGTCTCTCGCCTTACGATGCGAGCCGGTGCCCTGATCACGATACTGGTAATCTAAGAAACGGTGATGACAAGAGACGACGTTGAAAACGGGCGCTACGCTTGAGTTTGGAGCGGGCAGCGTGTTTCGCGTACTTGTGCCGTCGGCATCGGCCGTCTCACTTTATCCAGGAAGTGCGGCAGGGTGACGTCCGAATTGCGTTGAGACCAGAATGTGGCCGTCCAAGAGAGAATTCTTGGACCTGGCAACGTCGCGCCGAGTGATTCCACGTGGTCGAGAAGGGTACTCGTCGACGCAGTGCGGACGCCGCTTTCGCGCATCTGTGCGTTTGGCCGGGGACGCACGCGTTCATCCTCCTGGAATCGGCCGAGCGAGACGGCACATGGGATCGCGCTGATGCTTTCGTCGGGGTTCGTTCCGCGGCCCATCTCGCACCCTCGAAAGGTGAAGCGCGATGGTGCAGACTCCAGAAGGCCTTCCGGTTTCCGCACTTCGCGGTATGCTTGCCAGTGCGCTCGAAGAACTCCGCACTCCCGCATCTCGCGGGCCTGCCGCCGTTGACGGGAGGCTCGCTGGAGCGCTCGGCCGACACCCTGTGATCGGGAGCCCACGTCTCGCGCGCATGGCGCCGTACGAGCTTGAATATTCCTGACGCGAGCGATGCTTTGGCCACGGATATGGGCGGTCGCCGTCGATCACCACAAAGGCGAGGTATGGCTCCGTAGCTGCCAGTCAATGCGAACACTCGACGGTGCATTTGCGCAAGGCTGCTACCACGATCGCGCCGTTGAGCGCCTGCGGCGGATGGAGAGATCTCTTCCAGTCCGTCGCCGCTTCGGCGGCCGGCGCCATGATGACCGCAAAGTGACTGATCCCACCGCGAGGGTTTCGGCACAGCGGCTGATTTCGAGACGGGCGGTCCTCGCAGGTAGCGGAAGCGGTGCGCGACGGCGAAGTTTTCCAGGTGGTTCTTTCAGCGGGCGGACATCGAACGCGATGCCGATCCCTTCTGGACGTCTATCGTGTTTTGCGCACGATCAGCCTTCTCCGTACATGTATTTTCCACGTTTGTCTCCGACGGGCGGGCGGCGCTTTCTCGGTGGTGGGCAGCTCTCCCGAGACGCTCATGCGCGACTTTCTTGCAATCGAGATCATGATGTGTCTCGATCGCCGGTTCGCGCCCGCGCAGGGCGACCAAGCAGGACGACGACGCCTCGAACGCGATCTCTGCACGACCCAAAGGAGCCGCGCAGGAACACGTCATGCCTCGTCGACCTCGGCCCGCATCGATCTGGCGAAGGTCTGTGTTCGACTGTCGAGGTCGAGACCTTCATGGAAATCAAACGCTACAGCCCACATCAGCGGCACATCCTCATCGACCGTGGCGGGACGCTTTGACGAAGGAATGGCCCCCGTCGATTGCCCTGGCCGCCGTCTTCTCCTGCGGGCACGCTTTCAGGTGCGCTCGACTGCGCCATCGAGACCTCACTGGATCAGCACGCGCTCGCAGAGGGCCGTCTGGAGGCGTGGTGGGTTATTTCGACTTCTCGGGAAATGCCGATCTGGCGATCGCGACACGTACGGCGGTCGTGCACGCGCGCGCCAGCCAGTCCAGGCGGCCGGGATGAGTGACCGACCTCGGTGCCGGAAACCGAGTACGTGGGAGCGCGAAAGCAAGTGCGGCTGCAGCCGTCCGACGCCGTTCAAGTGGCCACTCGTTGCGCCGTGTCAAGATGTGGAGAGGTCTATAGACGTTGGGGCAATAGATAATGGCCGTGTCTCGATCTCGATTATCGCTGGGGTTCGTGAGGACGCTTTGCAGCAGCGTCAAGGCGCCGCGGCGACCCTGGAAGAACTCAAGGAGCGCGCGCGGAGGATGCCATCCGCATCGCTCCGGGAGGATTGAGGCTGCGCGGCACAGATGAGCGCACTGTCGATCATCGCCGAGGTGAAGAGGTCCAGCCCATCGAAAGGCAGCCTTGCTGACACACGACAACCCGGCGCATTTGGCGGCGGAATGTACGAAGAAGGCGGGTGCGGCGCAATTTCCGTCCTGACGAGAAGAGCGCTTCGGGGAAGCCTTGATGATTTCGACGCCGTCGGGCGCGAGTGGCCACGCACTTTGCTGCGCAAGGACTCGCATCGTCACTCCCGTGCCAGACCTGGGAGGCGGAGCCCAGCGGTGCAGACATACATCGTGTGTGTCATCGTGAAGCGGCTGGAGGCAAACGGTTCTCATGTCGTTCGTTGAGCGTGTGTCCGCCCGCTGGCATGACGGCTCTGGTTGAGGCGCACGATCGAGAAGAGGCTCGAAGGGCGATCGATGCGGGTTTCGCGTCGTCGGCGTGAACGCGCGAAACTTGAAGACGCTCGACGTCGATCTGCGAGTTTTCGACCAGGTTGCCGATATTCTGCCCAGCGGCATGGTCAAGGTAGCCGAATCGGGCGTGCGAGGACCTCAAGACGTTCTCAACTACGCTCGCAGCGGTGCGAATGCGGTTCTCGTCGGCGAGGCGCTCGTGACCTCCGGGGATCCACGGTCAGCCATTGGTACATGTGGTTGCCCGTGGGGCATCACCCGTCACTTGATAAGGGAGAGGTCAGTGAATCAGCAGCTCGGCACGGTTCAAGGCCCGTTCTTTTGGCGACTTCGAGGACGATACGTTCCCCGAGGCGCTCGGCGGCTTTGGACGATCTTTTCGTCCGCCTGGGAGCGGCTCAAAGACGATCCTGATTTCCGGTCTGAACTCTGATCGCCTAGGACGACGTATTCCGGGCGCCCGTCGATTATCACCGAGGCACCGAAATTTGCCCGCCATGCCGGCGGAGCGCGCATCATCCTCAAACGCGAAGACCTCAACCACACGGGCTCACACAGATCAACAACGTACGGCCAGGCGCTCCTCACCCGCGCCGTCGGCAAGACGCGCGTCATAGCGGAAACCGGTGCGGGACCAACACGGTGTGCCGTTACCGCCACGGCCGCGGCTTTGCCGGGCCTGGAGTCACACGCACATGGGCGCCGAGGATGTGCGGCGTCAGGGCGCTCAACGTGGTAAGGATGGAGCTGCTCGGAACGAAAGTAATATCCGTCACATCGGGTCCGCGACCCTCAAAGACGCTATTAACGAGGCGTTCCGCGATTGCGACGAACGTGGACACGACGAACTACACTTTTCGGCACGGCCGCCGGCCCGCACCCGTTTCCCACGCTCGTGCGCGACGTGCAGAAGGTCATCGGGAAGAGGCCAGGCGCAGGTGCTCGAACCTCACCGGCGGGCTTCGACGTCGCAATCGCGTGCGTGGGCGGCGGGTCGAATGCGATTGGGCTGTTCAACGCCTTTCTCGACGATCCGACGGTTCGGCTGCTCGGCTGCGAAGCGGGAGGGTCCGGAGTCGCTTCAGGAAAGACGGCCGCGACGATCAACGCCGGTTCCTGGCATATTCCAGGGGTCGCTAGTTATCCATGCAGGACGAAGACGGCCAGACCGTCGAGTCCCACTCGATTTCGCCGGACTTGACTATCCCGGCGTTGGCCCGGAACACGCTTGGCTTTTCTTCCATCGGCAGAGCCGAATACCGGCCTATCGACGACGCCGCCGCCATGGGAGGCCTCCGGCTTCAGCCGAGGGAAGGGATCATCCCCGCTATCGAATCTGCCCATGCACTGGCGGGAGCGTTGCAGATCGGAAAAGAGGCGGAGGAAGCGGGAAGCAGACCGCCCACCATTCTGGTCTCTCTTTCAGGCAGGGGAGACAAAGACGTGCAAACAGCCATGGACCATTTCGGCATCGAAGGCAAAGGGGAGACGCTGTGAGGGTGGGAGAGGCTATAGGACGCGGCCAAAAACCGGGGCGGTGCGGCGTTCGTCGGCCTCTAGCCGGTGGGTTTCGATCTTGCGGGTTCGATCGCCGCGGCCAGAGAACTCGTGGCGGCGGGAGCCGATATCGTCGAAGTGGGCGTGCCCTACCGGATCCATCGATGGACGGCGGGTCATTCCAGAAGGCGACAAATATCGCCTATAGGGCGGAACCCGGGTCGCGGACGTCTTCACAATGGTCGAGGCGATAGCCGACGCCGGAGCGGTTCCCCTGGTTATGACCTACTTCAACCTCGTCTACCGATACGGCGTCGGCCGTTTCGCCGACGATCTTGCTTCAGCGGGCGGGGCCGGCCTCATCACACCGATGGACGCCGGATCACGCCGATGAGTGGATCGATGCCCAATCGGCACGATCTTGACCGAATCTTCTCGTCGCGCAGTCGTCACGAAAAGACAGACTGCGCAAAGTGGCGGAAGCTCTCGCGGTTTTGTCTGCTGGCTTCAACCATGGGAGTGACGAGCGGGCGAGCCTTGAAGAGGCTCGCGATCTCGTTGAGCGCACGAGAGCAGCGGGGCGGAAACGCGTTTGCGTGGGAATAGGTGTGACGACTCCCGGCCCACGATCGGATGTCGCCTCCTACGCTGACGGCGTCATCGTCGGGTTCATCTCATCCGCCCCCTCGTGGACGGCGGGCGGGAAGGCTTTACATACATGAGAACTATTGCGGAGGGCCTGGCCTCGCTTCGCACGGAGAAAACAATGAACGTCCTCGCATCCATACCTTCGCCCGCCGTGAACTCGTGGTCCATCGGGCCTTTTGTGCTGCGCGCCCTACGCTGTAATCATCTGCGGCATCACAGCCGCATGGTGGATTCTTTCCGTCGCTATCGAGCCAAGGGGCGGGCCTGACGTCATCATCGGTGACCTCTCTTCCATGGTCATCTTCGGATCATTGGCGGAAGGCTTACCACGTCCCAACCGAATATCAGCTCTATTTCGTTGGCGAGAAGAACCTCCGCAAATCTTCGCCGTGTGGAAGGGGAGGCTCTGGCATATGAAAGCTATAGCGCTCGGCGGTTTCGGCGCGTGGCTCGTGGCCAAACGCGCGCGGGTTTTGCGCCTCATGCCCGTCGGTGACGCCATCGCCCCGGCTCTCCTGGTGGCGTCTAGCCATCGGCCGAATCGGCAATTACTTCAATCAGGAGCTGTGCTGGAAAGCCGACCCTCGCTTCCCTGGAGTTTTGGAGATCGACGCTCAGCACATCGTGGGCGTACATACCGCGAGGCGACCACTTTTCACCCCACATTCCTCTCACGAAATGCTGCTGTGGTGTTTGGCCGGCGCTGTCATACTGGTAGCTGTCGGAGAGGCGGATTCACACGTCGGTGGACAACTTTGCCTGTTGTGTCATGTTCTACAATCG
>BNJV01000282.1_pt1 | contig 86859 bp, 111 predicted proteins | sample 8540591 | NCBI WGS metagenome assembly BNJV01 (sample SAMD00202457, study PRJDB9452) | human saliva metagenome | host: Homo sapiens
AATGGGTTACGTATTGCTCCCCATGTGAATTCGGTAGGTAAGCTCCATTTTAGGATTTAGTATTCCACCTAAACTTAGATTTATCTATGGAAATTATTTCCGTCCATAATATATCCATTTATTATCTTTGAACACATATCCTTCTACTAATTCAGGCATGGCCCACATAAGGATCACCAGCATTATCCTCTTTTTGTCCTCCAACCCCTTTGAGCTCAAAGTTTTCAAACGTTTTATACGCAATAGAATTAGCCAAATCATCCTTTTTTATAATAAATCGGATTATTAGACGAATTATTTCCTATTTGGTCCTGCTCATTTAGTAATCTTTTCATAGACAGTTGGACCAATTTCTTAAAATTTTATCTACATAATGAAAGCGTATTCCATAAAACACCGACGGATTTGCACTGCCATGTCACAACATAGGAGAAAATCTCTACAAATGAAACTCTTTTGTTACCATGCCTTTTTCTCTGATAAGTTGACTTTCTTCCAACTTCTTCAGAGCTTCACTATAGACAGTCTGTTTCTGTAAATTCCTCTAAAGACTTCTCATCATCTTCTGGTTCAGCAACTGCACAGCTCTTCTGCTTTCTTTTTCAAAGTTCAGCACGAATAACCGTTCCACCATTTTCACCTTACCGCTATCCTTATCCTCTACGATATGATGAATTGCAATGGTATCCGCATTTGCCTCTTCGGGAACAGCCTCTTTATCAAAAGGTAAGAAACAGGGACCTTCGGTTCTACTTTTTGTTCTATCGTCCTTACTTACGAAGCGAATATCCAAGGCATCGAATCATCATAGATAGCCTGATCCTTCATTGCCCTTGACTTGCTCTTCTGTGAGCCTCTCGCCCTCTTCTGTCCTTCTTCTTCCGGGTTTCTGCTGTGCGCTTTTGCTTCAAGAACAACATCTCATCAAAGCATCCTTATCGTAGAAGACTTCAACGGTTGCAAAGTTCTCGATTTCGGCGTTCTGGCTCTTTCTGCCGAGCCCATTTAAGCTGTGGTACTGTGAATCTCGCGATACCAGCTCTCCCGAGAATTCTTCATAGTGGCTGATAACATCCTGTAAGAAGCCTTCTAAACTTTACTTCAACTCTTTAGTGCTCTTTCTTTTACCGGAGCTTCGGTCGCGGTCTCCGCTTCCGCAGACTCTTCGTTCTTCTCTTCAGCCTTTACCGCCGCCTCGGATGCTCCTGCTGGATGCTTCTTCCTTTTCCTCGAAACAATGCTCACTCGACGCATGCTGCCTTCCGTGCTTGCTCTCCGTAACGGAAGCTTCGGTCGTTTCTTCTTTCGATGCAGCCTTGTCGGCTGTTTCCTTTACTTCTAGAGGATGTAGTGGACTCTGCAAGCTGTTCTTCCGATGTAGTGCCCTTCGCCTCTGTACTCTTCTTCTATCTTGCTTTCCGGTACCTTTGCAGTTTCTACGGAACTTTCTTCCTCTTTCTTTCAGCTTATCTACAAGTTCCTGAAAAGCTGTGGTTCCTCGGAGATACCGTAACCTTCTTGGTACTTAGCTCCGTCTACGGAAAGCTGGAAGGTCACTCTGTGGTCCGCCTTATTCTTATAAAGGAGGTTGCATTAACTCTGCTTCCTGTCAGCTCCGTGTTTCAACAGGTTGCCGTCCGAAGCAAGGTTTTCCTTCTTCCTTCTTAACGGACTTTCTGTTTCTTCTCCCTTTCGGGAACAACTGTCCAGCTGACTCTTTTCCGTCATAGAGAAGCAAGCTTTCCTTTACTTTCTTTTCTAACGAGGTTGTCCAGATCCGTGCATCTCTTTCACAAAACCTGTAAACCGGCTTTACTTCTTCCGCAAGGCTTTTCGAAATGTCCCTTCTCGAGATACCGTCTAGTGCTGAATCTCGTAAAACTTCTTTATCCAAGGAGAAGATTCCGCCTAGCTCGTAAATTCCTCGTCCCTTGCTGTATCCCTTTGAAACTGAATCGTCAACCTCCTCTCTCCCTTTCAACTCGCTTCCTTGCTCGCTCTTCTCAAGTCTTCCTGCGATAGCTGTACCTTCACCTGTGTTCCGGAAACGGAGATTTGCGTTATCTCTGTTCTGGTATTCCCCTGTTCCGCTCTCCTTTCCGGGAATCGTTAGTCTCGATAGCCCGTGAACAGGAGGCACGCACTCAAGAGCACAGAAAGCTTTCGTTTAGCCATTCTGTTCATATTCATTAAGTATGATTGTTCTGATTAGTCTTCATCATACCTACCTCTCACACAGCAGCTTCCTTGTCTTTTCACAGTACATAACGTTTGTCGTTGCACAGCACGGGCTCGATGTTGCGGGCGTTCCTCCCTCTGTAACTCACTTCCACTTTTTGATTGCATCGGATGTGATACAATCCCTCACTCTGGATATCGATCTATCAATCCATTTTCTCAATAGACCTTGCCGAAGAGGCCTTTAAAAGTCACAGAATCGGTTTTCCTGTTTTCAAACGAAAAATTTCTTTGTTTTGAATTAGAGAAATCATTGTCACAAAACCGCATCATAGCTCTTTTCTTTGTGCAGTTTTTCTTTTACCTCCTTCTTGCTAGAAATATTTTCTTAGTTTTTCCTCTCCTTCTTTCTTTAGAAGAGGAGTCTGCATGGAATTTAACATTTCTTTCTCGATGCCTCTTCTGCTGCCCCACTCTATTCATTCATTGGAAAAGGGTGTTTATGCATTGTACTCTCTATATTAAATTTTAGAAATATTTTTCTCTTTGACATGCTTTTATAATAAACTAGATTTTGCTGTTTTTGTTAAATTTTTCAAAGATAGCTAGATCATGAAATGCCAAAATGGCTATTTTAGCATTTTAAAGGGTGGGGATTCTCTCTGGTAAATTTTTCTATATTTAGGTGGAAAGTGTGCATATATTTATTCGTGGGACAAAATGTCTGGGTGGATAGAAAGTCATCTTTCAAAGAGTAAAAATAGACGTGTTTAAGAAAAGAAGGAGACGGAATGACGATACAAGAAGAAAAAGCTTATCAAGAATTACAGATTTTAGAAGAGAGATACCCTGTGCTTGTCCCGTTGCATAAGGAGATCGCAGAGGCATTTTCCATGATGCGGGATTCTTTTGAAAGGGGCGGCAAGCTTTCTTTGCGGAACGGCGGAAGCTCCGCGGACAGTGACCACATTGTCGGAGAGTCTAATGAAGGGTGTAAGAAGAGAAGGATTTTCGAAAACCTCTTCCGAACTCAAGGCTCTTTACGGTGAGGCGGAAGCGGAGTATTTTCACAAAGCATTTGGAGCAGGGTCTGCCGGCTATCGCTTTCAGCGCGCAGACTGCACTGCATACAGCGTATAGCAACGATCAGGATGAGGCCTTATTTTACGCACAATGTCTCTTGGGATACGGAAAGAAGGAAGATGTGCTTTTCGGCATCAGTACTTCAGGCAATGCAAAGAATGTGGATATGCCTAAAAGCTCGCCAAAAGCTCATGGGGATTACAGAGCATTTTACTGACAGGAAAGCGACGGCGGTACCGGAAAAGGAGCTGGCTGATCTTCTCCATCATTGCATCCCTCCAGGAAACCTATCAGATTCAGGAGTTGCACCTGCCGATTTATCACTGTCTGTGTTTGATGATAGAAGCATATGGATGAACAAAGATTGGAATACTTTTGATGAAGTCTAGTAGTAGCGAAGACCGGTATATCACCATATGATTTGTAGGTAAGGTTCTTTATGGTTGTTTATACTTTTGAAATCCCTTTATACCGTATTATATCTGCAAGAATTGCAACAGAGAAGGAAGGAGAGCGTATTTCAATGGCTATGAAAAATATAATCTTTGACAAAAACAGTAAACTGACGGATGAGCAGTTTTGTAGAATTAAAAGAAGCAGCCCTGCAAGCTCCACTCTCCCTTGATGAAGATTGCCCCTGAACTAATACAGACGAAGAACTTCTGCCCGATTTAAGAGAATTGCAGAAACAAATAAAGAAGAGAGAAGGGAAGCACCTGTAACTCTTCGTTTATCACACACATGCTCTTAGGCAAAGTCTCTCGGAAAGTGGATACACCTCCGTATTAAGCAGGATATTGGAGTCTGCCTTAGATGATAACACGAATTGCTAAAGAAAAGCTTATATCGTTCTTACTGCATCTAAAATGTAGAAAGTAAGAGAAATCTTGCTTTCCTTCTTTTGCTTTTCAGCTCCTCTTTCCGTAGCCTGTACCGGGGAGTATATAGGATTACGACTGTAGTTCTGCCGGCCAAGCAGTCCAGAAGCTTGTCTCTATTCATATAGGAAGAGCTGAGCCAGCTCTTTCTATCGGCTGTCTCTTCTTCCAGCTCTGCTTCTTCCTTGCAGTCAATCTATAGGGGAGGAATTGCTGGTGGTCGTTTTTCCGGCACTATTTTTCTTTCTAAAAGCATATCCTATCCGCCTGATAAAGGAGTCCGGCCTCGGCTTTCTGCAGGAGCAATCGGTATTGTATGGAGGAAGTCCTTCAAGTGATGAGGGCAGTAGATTCCTTGCAGAGTATACCCTGTTTTTAGCTCCTCTCTCATATAACGGTGAAGCCGTCTGCATCTTCTCCGTGTAATAGTTCTTCCGATTCCCGCCTGATTCGTAATCACAACGTTGAAAGCCGTGCTCATAGAGTAGTTTATCCTCTACCACGCTGGCAGAAACGGGTCTTCCGCCTTATGGAGGTAAGAAACTTCTTCGTTAATCGTTCCGTCTCGATCTAAAAATACGGTTTTTTCAGCATTTTCCGCTCTCCACATCTTCCTAAACTGCATAGTCTTCCGGAATCTGATATCCATAAGTAGCCGTCCGAGGGAATCGCCTGAAGATAAAGGCCGTCCTTCGCTTCATGCTGGATGCAGTCATTTTCCAGACTCTGCTTTCCTTTTCGGAATTTTCTCATAAGGTTTTTTTTATGACATAAATACCCTCGTTGATTTCTCTGGGGCGCGGTGTTTCCCCTGATCCGAAGACATTTTCTCATTCCAACGAAGGATACGTCCGTTTCGTCCTTAAGATTGCTCCAGCGGGAGATATCCTCATTTTTCTGCTGGCTATCGTCATAGCTGCTTGTTCTTAAGCTGTTTCTGAGCAAGCTATAATCCGTATGGAAATAAGTATCCGCGATTTGAGACAAGGACATTTTCCTCGGAAACTTTGGAAAGAGGATTGCGGAATCTGCACCGCCTGTCCCCATGGGACTGTCCTCGTTAATGCAATAGGAAATAGAGAGTCCGTACTCCTCTCGCTCTGAAAATACGCCGCTTCATCTGTTCTCCCATATAGCGAGGGCAAATATCAGGTGCCTTACACCGCTCTCGGAAAGCTTATTTTCACGAGATAACACAAGGAGCTTTCGGCTATATCCGCCATGGGCTTCGGGCGGTCGTGAGACCACCGAAGCGAGCCTCGTGACCAAGGCTCTCCGCATAAAGAATTGCTTCCATAGATGCTCTTTTCCTGTCCTTCCTAACTATGCTGTGCTCGTATTATTATATATGCGTGACTCATATATATAGACTCTATGCAATCAGAGTATCCGCCATTTCGCTTCTTATTGGACCCATACTCTTCTAATACTACATTCTCCTCCAAGCTCTGCAAAGTATCTTTCAACAGACCTGTAGACCGATCACTGCTGTAGCTGCAATCGAATCAATTTTTCACACACAGTTTCCTTTTGATAATTTGAAGAGAGTTTCCTTGATCTACGTTTATATTCAGAGATATAAGACAGCTCAATCTTATTCCATCATTTATCACTCATTTATTACCCTCATTTTTATCTTTTTCTGGAGTTTATCACCTCATTTATCACCCTCATTTTACCCCTTTTCAGGATTTATCCACCTCATTTATCACCCTATTTTTACCTTTTTCGGGATTTATCACCCCATTTATTACCCTCATTTTTGCTCTTTTTCGGGATTTAGTCCATCACGTGTCACCCTCAGTGTCTATCAACTCTTTTGTCATCTTCCATACTCGAAAATAAAATCAGGATGAACAAAAATTCTAGAAATAAAATAACTGTGTTCTTTATCCGTTTCAAATTCCGGTAAAGGTGATCCATTTCTTTTGATTGCATCCGTATTTTCTTAAACCCGGTATTTCTACCTTCTGTAAGATGAAGCTCTAAGAAATTCGCCGATTCGTCGATTCCGATATCTACGATTTGAGTCACGATAATCCTTCAGCTGCTCACGAGTAACAGAATAAACCGGCGGATAGCTTACAATCAATTTTATCGTCTTCAATTTGACTTCAATAGGCTCTCGAACGTCATATGCTTTTATGATATGCAGCATTTGCAAATGCCTCTTCTCAGCCGCATAGAGGATAAACGTTATAGATGTGATCTGCCTCTGCTCGGTCAGGATACGATGATTTTTCTTTGAACATAGTTGTTGCTTATATGTCTCAATGCATCTCCCGCAGCTGCTGATCAAGTGGGCCCCTAAAGGTCTGTTCATCTATTTCGTCGCCTCCCAACTTTGGGAAAAGCTACTACATCAATCTGTGCATACGGGAAAAACCTTCCGGTTCATCGGACATTAATCCAAACATTCTTCGGCTTTCGATATTCAGGCATAGTATTGCAGATTCCCATGTCTTCACAAATTTTTCCAGAGGTCTGAATCCAAGTCCTTAACCATACTGCTCCAACAGCAGAAAGGTACTGCCTAATCAGATTAATATTCAAACTGTCATTTCTGCCTTTGATGATTTGCACGATCATCAAACGAACCTTGTTGGATAGGGAATAAAGTCTCATTTAATTCGTCCTGACACGGCTTTACCGTACTTGCCATTTTGCGAATAAAACGTGCGCTCCCTTGGATGCAACTGCTCTTGCCCTTTAGATAAGTAAAGTATCCGGACTGCTGTAAGGCCTCACATCCCCACCTGGTGCCCAGCTATCACAATGAGTGTTTTCTCTGATATTCAATCGGTAACGACAGGAAGATAACGTGGCTGAATTAGATTGCACTTGTTTAGCAAATCTTTCATCATCTCATCAACCTCGGCTGACCGGTATTCCTCAACCGGAAGTGCGGACGTCCATTCTTCTCTTTCACACCAAGAACAATATAGCCGCCTCCCCAGTTATCAATATCATTGGCAGCGCAATCGTTTTTGAGCGATGCTTCAGGCATCCAGCTAGTCTTTAAATTCTATGCGAGCCCCCTCGACCACATTCCTGTCAAGAGGGTTTCATACTTGTTGGAAGTCCCATTGTTTATCACCTCATTTTAATCACATAGTATAGCTTAGCATTATCACATTTACTTGTCCTTCAATTATCTTCTATTAACTCATGCTCATGGACGTTCCGTCCTGCTTTCATATCAGCAACTCTTCTTTCCAGCATAGCAGTCCTTCTATCGACAGAAGGAATATCTGAAACGCAAAATCATCCTTATCCCCTTAAACACTGCATCGGGGAGAAATATTCCGCAATATACCTGTCGCCTTCTTCGAATACTCCTGAATCCTCGGCAGATTCCGATAGAGGAGTACCGCTTCGTCGGCGAATTTCCGGGGATCATCCTCTACGACCATGACTTCCTTCGCATGGGAATGCCCTCTGCGCCACAGGAGGTGGTAAGCACTGCAGCACCTTCATGGAGGGCTTCCACCACCTTCCTTTACCCCTGCGCCGTAGCGGAGCGGAACAATCACAAGACGGCTCTCCTGATAGAGCTCATGCAGTCTCTCATCGCTCACAAAGCCGAGAACCCTCGACGCCTTCTATCTTTTCCAAGCTCCTTCACCTTTTCCGTAACGTGACTTCCTACAATACATGTACTTCAGCTCCGGGAGCTGTCTCTTCATAAAGGGGAGAATTTCCCGAGAGAACCAAGAACGGCATCCCTCATTGGGCGGGTGCGCAAAAGCCTCCCACAAAGAGGATTCCCTCTTTCTTCTCCAATCTTCTACTGCTGCGGCTTTATCAAAGACATAGGCGGTAATGGCCTTTACCGGGATACTGTCGTCTATCTTATGGATTTCCTCGACTTCCAAAGAAGAGGGATAATAGTTCATTTCCGCCTTACCCATCACGGAGAACTCCATATTTTTAAAATACTGAATTTCTTCCAGAAGCTCCGGTCTCTGCTCGAGCTCGTACTCTCTTTGGAGACGAAGGAAGTGCAGGTCGTGTCCGTAGAAAATAATCTTCCAGGGCGTATTTTCCTTAATGAAATCAATGTACTTTGTCGCAATATGTGGACGGTTCAAATACGCGACGTCAATCATATCCTTGTTTCGCTCCATCCAGTTCCAGATATCGCCCTGCATCTTCGTACCGTAAAGCACCTCGATTCCGAGTTCCTCTAAGGCGAGGTATAGGGTTCCTCATGGAGGAAGTTATCCCCGAGGAATTTCACGATTACCCCTTTGTCTGTCAGCATTTTTCAGGTACTGATAAGTCGTTTTTGAACCGGCATCCTTATCGAAGGTCGGTACATAGTGGTCAACAAAGAGAACATAGCGCCTTCCCTGCCCCCGTTCCCTTGCACGGAAAGGATTGGGATTTCCGGTATTCTCGCTCTGTTTTTTCAACTCTTCCTTCCACTTTTCCTTAAATTTCTCCTGATTTACCTTCTGATAACGCTTTCTAGGCCGCTGCCCTCCACATCGGTACCGTTCTGAAATTCCCTCATAATGAATGACCTTGAGCGTGGCTGATACAGCACCTTAAAGCCGTGCTTTCGCACGGAGAAGGCAAGATCCGAGTCCTCACAGTAAGCCGGTGCAAAGAGTTCGTCAAAGCCCCCGATTTCCTTCCAAAGGGAAGTGCGAATGAGGATTGCCGCACCGGAGATATAGTCCACTTCCTTCACATAATTGTATTCCGGATCATCCGGGTTCTGCAGTCTTCCGTAGTTCCAGCCGAGGCATCGGACCAGATAATTCCGCCAGCCTCCTGCAACCTTCCGTCCGGGTAGACGAGCTTTGAGCCCACCATACCGGCATCCGGGCGCCTTTCCATAAGCTCAAGCAGGGAAGAAAGCCAACCCTCGGTCACTTCCGTATCATTGTTTAAGAAGAAGATATATTCTCCTCTTGCGACTTCCGCTGCCTGATTGCAGTTTTTCAGGAAGCCCATATTTTCTTTATTCCGGGCAATGACGAGGTTCTCCGAAAAGAGACGCAAATCCCTTGTAGCGTCAGTGGAAACATCATCCGCAATAATCACTTCGTAAGGCGTTTCCTCCCTGGCTCGTGTGAGCAAGAATGGATTGCAGGCAGCGATAGGTATAGTGAATCTGGTTATAGCAGGGAATGATAATGCTGACCTTCGGCTGCTCCATTTTCTTAAAACGAACTTTACCGCCCTCTACGTAGGCCTTTCCGATCTTAAAATGTCCCAATATCCGATTTCTTCCGTCCGGCAAAAGATAAAGAAGCATCGTTCTGATGGGATGCAAGAAGGTCTGCGCGATAGTGGAGAATCAGTCTTCTCCTGCTATCCTCCGGGAAACGGCGATTAAAGGCGGAGGAGACTTTTCTTCTTACACGGGAATAGAGGCTCTGGTGCTTTTCAAAGTACGCCTTTTCCGTCTGAAGCTGCGCAATATCCCGTTCGTGGGTGCTGATCACCTTTTCGAGGTTTCCGACGTGCACCTGGGTCAGACGCAGCACTTCTCTTTCCTTTTTCAGTGCCACATCTTTGTCCTTCATATCCTCCTGAAGATGTGCAATGATTTGCTCTTTTTCCTCTATCACTTCCTTTTGCTTCCGGAGTTTTCGGGCTGAAGCGCTGGCTGCGGTAAGCCCAGACATTGCTCTCCCTCGCCTCTCCGTGTACTTCCTCCTGAATTCTCTTTCCTTCTTCTCAGCACTAAGAAGCTCCGCTTTCCTACAGAGAAGAGGCGGAAAAAGCTCTTCGTCTCTGTATCTTAATTTATGCTTATAGCTTTCGTACCAGTAATGGAGAATTCGGTATTCCAGGAAACTTCGTTCCACGCCCTCCGGAAATACCCATTCGCAGTCAATGAGCACCGCCTTATCCTGCACCATTAAGACATTTTCAAAAAGCAAATCATAATTCGCAGGCTGAATCCACTCCTCCCTTCCAAGAAGCAGCACCAAGGCCTCCGTAATTTCCTTTAACGGGCGCTTTTCCGTCGGAAATCAGTTCCCCTGAGGATCTCGGAAATGCTCTTTCCTTTACAAAGGGATAGGCGATATAGGAAAAGTGCGTCCGAGGATTCATAGGCTCTATGGAACTGCATTTCCTCCAGGACGCTGACATTTCGACCTTCAAAAATGCTTCCATCAGCTTCCGTTTTTCCGGAAGGGACTCGATGTGGGCGTTAGCTTCTTCGTTATTCCCTCTTTAAAAACGAACTTTTCCCCTTTTTTCTCCGTAAGGATTTCCGTCTTGATGGCATACTCGGGCTTTCTGCTGGAATTGTACTTAATATAGTCCACTCTCTTACTGTGGATGTCCTTCATGCCCTGAATGCCCGCCGTGTCCTTTCTAAAACGATAGAGAAAGCAGGGCGCAAAGGCGGGAAATACTCCTTCCTCGGAGAGGGCAATAATGCTCTTCCTCCTCTCCTTCCTTCGGGAGTCTGTCCTTGGTATAAAAATGAATGGAGAAAGTCCAGAGACGGAAGCGGAAAATACACTCTTCCCTCTCCCTTTTCATACTTTGTGAGCAGGACTTTCTCAATGCTTTGTAACTCCCTGAAAGACTTGTATAGGCGAGTTCCTTTTTCCAGATACTCTGTCGCCAGGCTCTCCATGCTTTTTCTCATTATGGATTCCCTAAAACGATTTCCCCTCCGGGAACTAGATATTTTTCCATAAGGGAAGAAAGCAGGAACCCAATGAATCCTGAAAAAGCGTAAGGAGACGCTTCTGTAAGGGTTCGGAATCAAAATGTAGTCATATTGTCCTTCCTCCAGGCGAAGCGAGAGACGTTTTACCCGTCTCTTTAAGCGGCTTTGCAAACATCTCCTCCGTCTCTTTATCGAAAGAAGCAGAACTCTTGCATCTCTTTTCCAAACCGCCTTCAGCTGGAAGAAATAGATCCAATCTATGAGATTGCCTTTATATTCGCTAAATGTCATGCGTCATGCCTTTCCAGAGTCACCTTCGACTCCATATCGTAAATCCCCACCGTATTTTTATTGGACAGCACGGTGATGCTGGTAATATCGTATTTTCTAGTCATAGACGGTATGCTCTCCGCCCTCAAAGCCCGTACAGGAAATGGAAAGGAGATACTCTCCGCCCTGTAGATTCATTTTTCGCGTGAAGGAGCAGATATACTCGTCCCCCGCCTTCACGGCAGGAATATTTTTCCCTTCAAAAAGCGTATTGGTTCCGCTTAAGTCCATACCGCGCTTATCCTTTATCGTGAAGGTAAAAGATAGGGGAGGCAATGTCGTCATAAAAGCGAATTCGCTCTCGGATGGTGAAGTTCTCCTTTTATGAGAATGTTGCTGAGTTTCCCTTCGTTGTCGAAAAATACCGAAGTCCACACTCTCCGCCTTCCATTTCCGTAGAGCTGCGCGAGAGGTTGATGCTCATCTCGTCCTTCATGAGGCGCACGCGCTTTTCACTGTCCCTGCTCCGCCGAATTGTTTTCTCCTATTCCGCTTCGTTCGGGGGCGCCGGGTTGCTTTGAACCGCTGTCCTGCTTTTGAGCCGGACTGCTGTTTCGCATCTGCTTCACTTCCTGTTCCGAGAAGTTCCGAACTGCCCTTCTTCTCCGGATTCGCTGTCGTCCCGTCCCCAGGGAAGTCCTGCTCATCCACAAACTTCTCCGCTGCGGGGTTCTTTCCGCAAGAATTTTCTTATACTGATCCACCATTTCTCCGGGAAGGCCTTCTCCGACCTTTTCTCCCTTATTAAAGAGAATGACACGGTCACAGTATTTCATAACGGATCCGAGGTCATGTGTCACCATGAGAATGGTTGTTCCCTTCTTCTTCAGCTCATCCATTCGGTGATAGCATTTTTGCCTGAAAGAAGACGTCTCCTACTGAAAGAGCTTCATCGACAATCAAGATTTCGGGGTCGATGGAAATGTAAAGGGCAAAGGCCAGGCGGACGAACATACCGCTGGAATAGGACTTGACCGGCTGATACACGAAGTCTCCGATGTCGGCAAAGTCTAGGATATCCGGAAGCTTCTTGTCCATTTCCTCTTTACTGATGCCCATCATGGTGCCGTTCATGTAAATGTTTTCAATCCCGGTATATTCCTGGTTAAAGCCCGCTCCAAGCTCCAGGAGTGCGCAGACGGTTCCTTCGTTTCCACGCTGCCGCTTGTCGGGGTCAGTACACCGGTAATAATCTTCAGCATTGTGGATTTTTCCGGAGCCGTTTGTTCCGATAATCCCCACCGCCTCTCCTTTTTACGAAAAGGAAATGTCTTGCAGGGCAAAAAGTCCTTATGATAGGACTTCTTTCTTATGCTGACACTTTCCAGCAATCTATCTATAGCGCGATCATACAAACGGTAGACCTTGCTTACCTTTTTCACGGAAATCAGTTCTTCGTTTTCCATTTGCCTCCCTCTTTGCTCTATGCATTCTTTTCTTTAAAGACATTTGGAAAAATTATACCATTCGAAGAACTATGGTCAAAGAAAGTTGCTATAACTACAAGCTTGCTATAACCGGAAAAATCCACTAATCCATCTCTTTTCAAGATTTTCCCCTCAATTCTTGAAAATACCTACTCTTAATTTTTTATTTACATTTCCATAATGCCATAGGATGATTACGAATGCGCTCAAGAATCTCCACATCCTCGAAAAGTAACTCGGTTTGTATTGTATGAAATTTTCCATATACTCCATCTCTTTATCTGTCAGTTTCATAAGTCGCGCTATATACTCTTTTGCAACTCTCTTTTCTCTTCCAAGTCGAACTTATCCTTCGTAGCTAAAACCGAAACAAATCTGACTTTATTTTCAAAAAGTAATGCTATCTATGGCGGATAAATCAAATCCCTTTATTTACTTTTTCCGCAGAAATTGTGGCATAAAATATGATGCACTTTTCTAAATTTGTCCTTGTCGTCTGAAAACAAGTTCCTCTCAATCATATTACAGTAATCATACAAATCTCTTGCAGCAGCTCACTCATTAATGCATTAGCTTTTGCAGCAAATATTTCCATTGCCGCAACAGTCCTAACCTTTAATGTATTTCCAAATAAAGTTGTTAAAATCACTCTATCTTCTGCCGGAAGTAAATGTGTCCTCAAGGAATAGTTGATTTCATTTTTAACATATCATTGTGCCTGCTGCATTCGTATAATTATAGTGAAAAGCATCTAGGCTGTGACTGAACCTGGATGCGTCAGACAAAAATAACCCTGTTCCGCCATATAGCTTTTTAGAGTTTCTGTCAGTTGTTTTCTTTCCATTATTGTTTCTTCCTTAGTAAGGTTCGGAATAAAATCCAAATCTATATCAACAGATAATCTTGGAAGCTTGAAAACGGTCAGATTTATAGCCGTCCCACCCTTAAGCAGCAAATGTTCACGCATGTATGTCTGCGTATTTAGAAATTCCAGAATCTTAACTAAGCGAAGAACCTTTTCAAAGGTATCTCGAGTAAAGCCATATTCACGAGCTTTTTCATCCAACTCCTTTCTATTATACTGTGGCATCTTCTATCCCTCCATTCTTTATTCTTTTCATATCCTTCGGGCTATACCAACTTCCACTCACCGGAGTAGGCGGCTTTATTGATGCCGTTTATCAGGTACCGTTTTTGCATTTCCACTCCTATTCTTACAAACTTTTATAAAATTATCGCTCACGCCCATCTCCAACTGATATTGCTCCAATATAAACCCTAGTTTCTGATATAAAAATCGCTTCCATAAGCATTCAGATATTGTAATAACTTATCCTCATCAAGATTTTTTTAATAGACGTCACACACAAAAGCACTTCTTCCAGCCCTGCTATGAGATTAAAGATCCTTTACGGAGTCCAATATCGTCGCTCCTTATTCGTAATCTTGACTCGGCGCTAAAATCCGGTGAATCTATTCCTTCGTTTATTCCTACATAATGATATCTATATCCATCAAATTCAAAGTCATGGAAACGTGTTTCAGATCCGACATAAATCTCATAGAAGACTTGATCTGTGATTCCATAATACTCGAAGGCTGTATGATGGGACACATAAGAAGAAGGCGTAATAGCAGATGCAATCTGAAAGCGATTAGCTACGGGTCCTATTTTCCCCGCTCACACAGGTGTATAATCCATTTCGAATTTTATAAACCATCTTCAGAAGTTTTTCCCAATGCCACTCTTGCAGTTCTTTCGTTTGCATACAAAGTATTCACTTCTTTTATAGAAAAAACCGGATACTGAAGCAATTCATAGTATAAATTCATATTTTCACTCCGTTTTGTTAGTATAATGTTTAATTTTACACTATTTTTATATACTTTTCATACATATTCTAAACTCATTATAAAGAAATAGCTTATTCTCTAGTTGCTTTTTAAGTATTTTTACATTTATTTATGTTGTTATTATACATTATATAAACTAATATTTCAACAAAACTCAAATTCGAGATTAATGAGCTTCCTACTCACCAGAGCGAGATCTATGGCGCTACAAGAAACAGCTCCACTTTCGTGAGCTGCTCTAATTAATCTACCTGATATGGCAATAATGCGATGTGTCTTGCACGCTTAATTGCTGTTGTAATTGCTCTCTGGTGAGATGCGAGGTACCTGTGATTCTTCTGGGAAGAATCTTACCTCTCTCAGAAATGAACTTTCTAAGAGTTCCTACGTCCTTATAATCTACCGGCTTAGACTTCTCTCCGCAGAATGCACAAACTTTCTTTCTGCTGGGAAGCCGCCGCCAACGCGTCTTGGTCTTGCTGAACCGCTTTTATCTGACTTCTGAAATGCCATGGCTTTTCCCTCCTTCTATGGCAGACTACTTCTGCCTTTTTCATCCTGAGGAAAAACTTCCCAACCTAGGTGAAGGAGTCCTCGTCCTCTACCCCATCAGGTATACTCATAAATCCTTCGCTTAAATCGTCTGTTCCGCCCATAAACGGACTGTTCGATTCTCTGGAATAGGAAGAGCCGTTTCCGCCTCCCTCGTCCTTTTTGCTATCCGCGAACTCCTGGTCATCCACAATAATATCCGTGGTATACACCGTCTGTCCGTCTTTGTTCTGATAACTGCCGGTTTGAATGCTTTCGGAAACCAACATACGCATCCCCTGATGCATATATTTCTCAGCGAATTCCGCTCTCTGTCCGAAGGACACGCAACTGATAAAGTCTGCCGTCAGGCTGACCGTCGTTCTGGTTTCTTCTGCCTCTTCTGTTCACCGCAAGAGTGTATCTGCAATAGCTATGCTATTCTCCCCTTGGGAATACCGAATCTTGGGATCTCTTACCAATCTACCCATTAGGATAACTCTGTTCATCTTTTTACTCGCTTTCCGCTTGCTTATTCAGCTACAGTTTGCTGCATGCTCCGTTGTCTTAGCCTGTGCTGTTTCTTCCGGCTTAACAACAAGATAACGGATTACCGGCTCCATAATACGAACCTGGTTCTCGAGCTCGTTAGGAGTGTTTGCATCTCCTGTGAACGGGATGAAATAGTAGTAGGCTTCCTTCATGTGCTGAATTTTCGTAAGCCAGTCTCTTCTTTCCCCACTCTTCGATAGGCTCAACAACAGTTCCATTGTAACGGGTAATAAATCCCTTGATCTTTTCAATGGCTGCCGCTCTCCTCATCATCGAGCTTCGCACTGAGAACAACGCATAACTCATACTTGTTCATTCGCTTTTACCTCCTTATGGTCTCTGGCCTTTCCTAATGGAAAAGCAAGGAATAGTGATACAGTCGCCCATTTTAGCAAAAACTGTTATTCCGCAAGCTAATTCTGGATTTATACTACCTTTTTCTTTACACATCGGTTTTTAAGGGAAGGCACACGGCGTTTCTCGTTCTGCCTTCCATAGCTCCGCTGCTATGGCTTACCACCACACTTCCGCTATAACGGACTTAAATGTCATCCGAAAAATGAATCCGTTCGCCGGAAAGTCTTCTCAGCAGCTCCTCCTCGCTTTCATCCGGATAGCCGGTATAGGATAGAAAAGAGCGGCTTGTTTAAAATCTTCATCATCAGAACCGGATTTTCCGGAAGTGCATCCTCCTCGGAATCCAGTAGCGCTTCCTTTTTCTCCGTTCCAAAAAGTGCCTTTGTCGGTACCGCGTAGAGGACATTTATACCTTCTTCCGCCTCGCTTTCCTCTTTTGAAAGCTTCGCACTGGTCCGAAAAACCGTAGGGACTGTAGATGCTTTCCGCTACAGGAATCAAGATGCAGAAGACTTCTCCTCTTCTTTTTAAGAGTTGAAAGGCGTAGCGGAGAGTTCTCCCATGATGCCCTGTCTTCTTTTCTCTTTTTCGTCGCTACCGCATAGATATAACTGGCCGTGATTTCTTTTCCGAAAAAGGAAAGCAGGAAGGGATTTAAGTGAAGTACGCGTAATCTGCCCGTCTTCCTCCATGGCAGAATCGCTTGGTCTCTCCTTGTAATAAAAGTCCAGGAACGCTTCCGTATCTTCAGGAAAAATCTCCCGATACAAGGGCCTTCGTCCTTCCCTGCTCTTCCGGCGTTTTTAAGAAGAGTATCTTCCTCGTCATACTGCATAACCTCTTCCTCAAACTTATCTACAACAAAGTCTTCATAGCTCCTTGAAATCCTTCTGCACGACCATATACTTCCCGCAAAATCAATGGGATTGTAGCTTTTCTTCGCCTTTCGCAGGCCGAGCAAGTCCCATGTCGTCCTCTCGATTCACAAGCTTCGCCTGCGGGAACTCATGCAGTCAAAAATTCCCGGTTGATAACCTGTAAATGCGAATCTCGGGATTGCCTTTTCTCTATGGAAATCTGGCCATTTCTCCCTCGGGTTATAGGCCCCCGATGGAAAAGGCTTCCAGTCGGCCCATCGATAAAAAATACCGCCGATATAATGGTCAATGCTCATGCAATTCTGTAAAAACTTCATGAATCCCCTTGATTTCATATTCCAGGGTATCTTCGCCGTTTCCTTCTTCCTTGACACGAGACTGATACCATCGATCCAAAAACTCCCAAACAACGACCTTCTCACTGCAGCAAATGCTCCGGTACTCCCAGCGTCCCTCATATTCTCTCTTGAACTTGTTTACCAGGTTCTTCTTCTTATGAAAACGCTTCCCGGGCAGAGTCCTAAGCTCCTCCGCATCATAGAGATAGTCCTTAAAAATCTTCCTCTTCCTTCACCAGATAACGCGGATTCTCTTCCAATTTGAGAAACTTCACCGCCTCCTCATCCGCAAGATAAATCTTGAGAGGTTGGTTCAAAACCCTGATTAAAATACTCCCTCAATTCTCTGAAAAATAAATCAGGGAGATCCTCTTCATCACAATACGGCATCGCCGTATATTTCTCACCTTCCCGATCCATCAGAAGAAAAGAGCCTTGTCCTCCCTCTTCCGCGACCATAATATCTTTGCAGTACTCTCCATAAATAACTGTCAAGGGCACAGCTGTCACAGGTTCTGTTCGGTCTGCGATAAAAATACGGCGCGATGTGCTTGGAGTCTTCAGCCCGCAGTACTGAAAAAGTGCAGCTTTTTGCATCCTGCATGAATATTCGTTCTTTCCTTTTACACTCTAGGCTTTATCATTTTACCACAGATTGAAAAAGAAAAGGAAAAAAGAACTGATTTCCTCCTTTCTTTGTGCTTTTTAGCTTTCATCGGAAGACATCTTCTCTGTAGACTCCTCTCCAATGATTTCCTTCAATCTAGCACGGCCAAATGCCCTCGCCTAGTCCCTTTATTCGGATAATATCCGTTTACGGATATGCTATTCCGTAGATTTCTTCAGTTCGTCCGTGTATTCTCCATCTTCCCGATAAACCACAAGCGGAGGGAGGATGCGCAGCTCTACCCCCGCATCCTTTTCCCCGCCTCCATGAGAAAGAGCTTGGCCTCTCCGTTTAGATAGGAGTGCACCATTTGCAGCCGCTTCGGCTCAAGCTTATTTTCCCGCAAAATGCTGATAATCTCCGCCATTCTTTTTCGGACGATGCACGATAAAGAATTTTCCTCTGCTGTCCAAAGCAAAACGTGCAGCCTTTGCCACATCCTGAAAACGACACAGAATTTCATGTCTTGCGATGAGTTTCTTCGAGTCGGGGTTCTGCAAATCCGACTGCATATAGGGAGGATTTGCGGTAACAACCTGAAATCGATGGGCAAGTCGCTCTCCGCCTTTCAAGCGAAGCTCTTCTATCTGACAAAGATCCCCCGTCAGCATTTCCATTCGTTCTTCTTCCCGGTTTAGGGTAACAGATCGCCTTGCAAGGCTTGCCCGCTTCCTCTTGAATCTCCACTCCGACGAGCTTTCCGGCCTCGGTTTTCGCGGCAAGAAGCAGAGGAACAATGCCGTTTCCGGAGCACAAATCCAAAACGGCATTTCCTTTTTTTACCGCCCCCTTTGCAAAGGCAGCGAGCAATACCGCATCTATTCCGATAACAAAAGGCTTCCGTATCCTGTACAATACGGTAGCCCTTACACTGCAAATCATCTATTCTTTCCAAAGCTTACTCCAAATCCATTTTTTCCGACGAGGCTTGAACTTCAAATCGAAACCGAATACTCCCTGAGTTCCTTTTTCATCCTCTTTTTCCAGATTGACAATCAATTTTACTTTCTGATTCAGGACGGATGCGAAATCACCTCTCCCTTTAAAGCCTTCACGCGTGGTCACAAAATTCCCCGAGCGCGGGCAGCTTGGAGTTTAAAAATCATAAACCTCTTCTTCATTTTTTAAACAGCACATCAGTCTTCCGCAGACACCGGAGATACTGCTGGGATTTGGGACAGACCCTGTTCCTTTGCCATCTTGATAGATACCAGTGCAAATTCCAGAAAGCTATGGCAACAAAGGGTCTTCCGCAGACACCATAGCCGCCAAGAAGCTTCGTTTCATCCCGGACACCAACCTGCCCTAAGCTCGATTCTGGTTCTGAAAATGGAGGCGAGGTCCTTTTACCGAAAGCACGAAGTCCACTCTTCCCTCCGCCGTAAAGTAAAACAAGGCCTTTCCCTTATCAAAGGTATATTCCACATCAATCAGTTTCATTTCCAAACCGTGCTCTTTAATCTTCTTCTGGCAAGTCTCATAGGCTTCCCGCTCTAATGCATGGTTTGCTTCGTACTGTACTCTGTCCTCCTCCGTAGCCTTACGGAGAATATCCTTTAACGGAGCAACAATTTTATCCTCCGTAATCTCCTGATTTTCTAAAAGTACCTCTCCGTATTCCACCCCTCTTGAGGTTTCCACAATGGCATATTCTCCGCGAGAAAAACTCACCCCTTTGGGAGAGAAATAATACACCTTCCCCGCCGTGCGAAACTTAACGACAATCACTTCTGTCATATAGTAAAACTCCTATCCTTCTTCATGCAGTAGGAAAAATAAATCCATAATCTGTAGGGAAATTTGTACATTATACGTCTTCCCCCTCTTATATCGCTCCAGATATTCCCCCCATTTGCCAAGCAGGCGGAAAGAATATCTCTGCCCCATCTCAGCCAAACACGGAATTCCCTCTTTTTCATATAAAAGCGCCGGATTCCCCGTGCACTTATAGCATAACACATCCCTTAAAATAATATCAAGGAAGCAAAACAAATCCTCAGCAGGTACGGTAGAGAGCTCTTCCGCAAATTCCTGCATTTCCTGTTGTTTCTTAAAGGAAAGCTCCCGAAGAAAGGGTAAGAGCTTGACAAGCGCGGGATTCTGCGAAAAAAATCAAAGTCGCTTCTCTATATCCATTTCCCCCGCAAAGACCTTCACCACACGGCTTAAAACCGTATCCAGCAGCTTCGTTTCATTCTGAGCAAGGAGAAGAATCACCACAAAATCCGGTGCCTCTTCGAGCGTTTTCAAAATCGCATTTTGCGCCTCTACAGTCATGGTATCACTGTGTTTAATGAGATATAGCTATACTCTCCCTCCTTTGGAGAAATATCAGCTGTACCCTTGACCTCTGTACGAATCTGCTCTATGGAAATGCTGCTTTTTCCCGCCTCCAGCTTTCTCCTGAAAATCCACAACAATGCAGTCCGGATGCTCGCCTTTTTTCAACACGAAGCGCACATTTTTCCCGATACTGCTCTTTCATTGCAAAGCCCTTTTCCCTGAAAATGCTTTCTTCAGAGAGAAGCGTAATGTGCAAAGCGATTTTGCCCATGTTCACCAGGTCTTCTCTTCCATGTCCGAGTAGAAGATAGGCATTATGAATTCGATTGGACGATATGTTGATTTCTTTCATCTTCCTTCCGGGCTCCCCTTTATTCCGTATCCTCTTCTATCTCTCGTACATTCAGTGAGATTCTTGTTTTTGGTAACGCTTTTCGGATGCCTCGAGCCAGCTTTTTCCTCGGAAAAGTCTTCATCATCCGCTTTAAAGCGGCGAAGAATCTTCTTGTTTTTCTCTTGCCGCCTCCTTCCTGTCTAAGAAAGGCGCGTTCAGTCGAATTTCGTCGGAACCTCAATGTAGAGTGGAAAGATCCCCCGCTCCCCTGAGTTTCTCTTTCAGCTGCAGATAGCTTTCAGTGTCCCGATTGCCGGGTAACGCTTCCCTTGCGGCTCTTTCCGTCTCATCAGCCCGTTCGGTAGCTGCCGTTCTTTCCAGTCTTCATTAGCTTGTTCGCTAGCTACCGTTCTTTCAGTCTTATCAGCTTGTACTGCGGATTCCGCCTCTTTGGGTAAGACGGTACGTGTAACTACCATTTTCGAATACCCGTATCATAGACACGATGCTCCGCCATTTCTCCGGTGGAAATCGGCTTTTCAAACTCTTCTTCGGAAATAAAAGTGATACTCCTGCCCCTCCGCCTCTCCTTCCCGCATCAGTCTTGTCGTATAGGGAATCAAGCGTTGAAATGTCCTTTTCAAAAGCTTATGAAAGATGCTGTCTTTTCCGGATGCGGATTTTTCCCATGAGGTAATAAATCATCAGTGTACCCCTGGGTCCTTCTTCCAACATCACCGTCCGCAGCATTCGGCGCCTCCCCGATGGCAACATGGTCGGAAGGAGCCTTTCGGAAGAGGTTTCCGCCTTTGTGCTTTCCGCCTTCTTTGTTGCCGCCGCGTGGAGATTCCCCGACAACACCGTTTTTCTTTCGCAGTGCTGCTTTTCTTTCTTTGTCTCCGACTCCTTCGTGCTTTCTTTCGTTTCTTCCGTAGTACTTTCCTTTGTGCTTTCCGTTTCTTTAGACTCTTCTGTCTGCTCCGTTGTCTCTTCTCGACTCTCCTTTTTCGTCTCCTTTCGCTGCCTGTAATCCACAACCGCATCCTTGGTCTGTTCCGTACTGGCTTCCGTTTCCTTCAAGTTCGGAAGGCTGAAGCCGGAAATATTTTTAAATAAGATAAAACCTGCCACCACTGTCACTACGGCGATAGACAGGGCAAAAAGCAAACGTACAACGTCGCCGATAAAATTGGCTTCTTTCATCCACTCTGTTTTCGTTTATTTTCGCTTTATCTTTTCATACTCTCCTCCATACCGACACTTATACAGTACATCAATATAGCATGGTAACGGCTCTGAAAATCAAATTTTATCTCTTTCCTCATGAAACAAATTTCACTTCTCCGGATAAGAGAATTTTGCGATGCACCGGAATCCAGGCTAAGGAAAAAGTTCGCCATGCTTTGTAATTGCTGTCACTACTCCTTCTTTTTCGATTCCGTTTTCCGAAAAATAAAACGCGTCTTCCCAAAACAAGATTATTTTCCCGATATTCCGGTAAAACTTCTTTTTCGTCGCAAATACAGAAGTAATGATAAAGAATCGTAGCCATTAGCCGGTTTCTGTCAAAATCAAAAAAGCGTTCCTCCTGATATTCTCCGAAAAGAGAGCCTGCAATTTCTCTTATCTCCGCAGGATATCCGCCTTCCGGTGTGAAAAAGGTTGATTCGATACCCATAATGCAATATTCCAGGCAGGGACAGAATTTTCCTTCCGCAAAGAATCCCGCAAACCTTTTTCCATTAGAGTCATTTACCCATAATGGAAGGGAAATATCGTAAGCTCCTTCACAGCCCTGCACAACCGCTACTGGGCGTGCGTCGTAATAGTCAGTGCATTTCCCGAGCTTTCCTTCGGTCTGTTCAAAATAGAAAAAAATAAATTCCCATTCCTTTTTGGAGAGTAAAAGCTGTGTCCCTGTCTTCCTCTCCCGCCGCTTTGACAGTCCGTAAGATATACCGTCCCCTCCGCCAGTGTCGCAGTAGACTTTTCGGCTCCCTCTGAAGCTTCTCCCTCTTTTTTCAAAGACTCCTTCATATCGGTATTCGTTGATCCCGTTTCCGGAAAGATTTTTCACAGACGGAATAGAAGCTTCTCTTGATGAGGAGAGAGATAAGTTTCTCCTTAAAAATAGAGCAAGAATCTGTTTTTCATTTAAATCTATCATGACTTGGAATTTTTCCTTATCTATCTTTAGAAGACCGGCATAATACTCTTCCAGTTTGGAAAAGAGTTCTTTGTAATCCTTAAAAATCTGTTTCCGCTTCAATTCCGCCCCTATTGAATCGTAAAGAAAATCATCCTCCTCTTTTATGGAAGCCATGTCCAATTTCCCTCTTCATCAAATTGCAGTATAAATATCCCCAGCCAATCTCTTCCGTATAAACGACGGCTATCTTCTGTAAGCTCTCTTGAACCTCTTCCGGAAGATTCTGAAAGCGAGGATTAAAAATATTTTCAATATAGGAATTGGCTCCCACAGTACTCTTTTTGCGGCTTCTCCCTGTTCCGGCAGAGTTCTTGCTGTCCTCCTTCATCCGGTGAATTTTTATAACAAAAATCTCAAGGAAAACCTTGAGACAAAATGACGCCAACGAGACTCGAACTCGTGATACCACCGTGAAAGGTGGTGTCTTAACCGCTTGACCATGGCGCCAAACTCTTTGTAGAGTGAAAGGCGAAGACCGGATTTGAACCGGTGATCAGGGTGTTGCAGACCCGCCCACCTTCAGCTACTTCGCCACACTTCCCTCGGTGAGAGATGTGAAACGCCTCCAGATGGACTCAGAACTAACGACACCGCGGTTACACTAGCCGCGATGCTCTACCAAACTGAGCTATGAGCGCACAAATAAATATCCGTCAGAAAAGGATTATATCGAATAGGGCAAACCCTGTCAAGATAAATCCGCATTGCCTCAAAACTTCCTGACTTTTTCAATCATTCCAGCAGTAAAAACATATCAATCAGACGCATTGGATAAGACCCTCGACCTATTAGTAGCTGTCAGCTGAATGCTTTGCAGCACTTACACCTCAGCCCTATCTACCTCGTTCTCTCAAAGGGTCTTACTCTTAACGATAGGATATCTCATCTTGAGGTTGGCTTCACGCTTAGATACCTTCAGCGTTTATCCATTCCCAACTTTGCTACCCTGCGATGGGATTGATTCCCAACAGGTTCAGCAGAGGTCAGTCCATCCCGGTCCTCTCGTACTAAGGACAGATCCTCTCAAACATCCTACGCCCGCCGGATAGGGACCGAGACACTCTCACGACGTTTCTGAACCCAGCTCGCGTACCGCTTTAATGGGCGAACAGCCCAACCCTGGGACCGACTTCAGCCCCAGGATGCGATGAGGCCGACATCGAGGTGCCAAACCTCCCCGTCGATGTGAACTCTTGGGGAGATCAGCCTGTTATCCCCAGGGTGGCTTTTATCCGTTGAGCGATGGCAATCCACTTTCAGACCACCGGATCACTAAGTCCGGGTATTTACTCTGCTTGGCCCGTCAGCCTCGCAGTCAGGGCTCCCTATGCCTTTACACTCTTTGGATGGTTTCCAGCCATCCTGAGGGGAAACCTCTGAGGCCTCGATACACTTTCGGAGGCGACCGCTGAGTCAAACTCTCGCCTGACATTGTCCCTCGACCGGCTTTACGGCCTAAGGTTAGAAATCCATGCAACATAAGGGTGGTATCCCAACAGCGACTCTGATATACCAGTACTCATCTTCTCAGTCTCCCACCTATCCTGCATACATTACCGAATCCCAGTATCAAGCTGGAGTAAAGCTCCATGGGGTCTTTCCGTCCTGGCGCGGGTAACCAGCATCTTCACTGGCACTTCAATTTCACGGGTGCATTGTTGAGACAGCGCTCAAATCATTACGCCTTTCGTGCGGGTCGGAACTTACCCGACAAGGAATTTCTGCCTTAGGGACCGTTATAGATTACGGCCGCCGTTTACTGGGGCTTCAATTCAAAGCTTCGATTGCTCTAACCTCTCCTCTTAACCTTCCAGCACTGGGCAGTGCGTCAGCCCATATACTTTACCTTACGGTTTCGCATAGACCTGTGCTTTTTGCTAAACAGTTGCTTGAGCTCTTTTCTCTGCGGCCCAGTTGCCTGGGCACCCTTCTCCCGAAGTTACAGGGTCATTTGCCGAGTTCCTAACAATGCTTCTCCCGCCGGCCTTGGATTCTCTCCTCATCTACCTGTGTCGGTTTGCGGTACGGGCTTACTAAACACTATAGCGGCTTTTCTCGCCACAGAGGCTAAGAGCTTCTCTACTTTATTTCGATCCGCATCAGGTTTTTGGATTGTGCAGCGGCTTTTCCTACTGCACTCCTACCTCCCTTGCACCGGTCTTCTCATTCCCGGCTCTCCTCTTTCTCCATTGTCCCCACATTTCTGATTTAGTAAGGTACTGGAATCTACACCAGTTGTCCATCGACTACGCGTCTCCGCCTCGCCTTAGGGCCCCGACTTACCCAGGGCAGATCAGCTTTACCCTCGGAAACCTTAGATATTCGGCCTGAGGTTCTCACCTCCATCTCGCTACTCATTCCGGCATTCTCTCTTCAAAACAATCCACGGCTCCTTCCGGTACCGCTTCATCTCGTTTTCAATGCTCCTCTACCGATGGCATTCACCATCCCCTAAAGCTTCGGTGTCATGTTTTAGCCCCGTTAATTTTCAGCGCAGGACCTCTCGACTAGTGAGCTATTAGCACTCTTTTGAATGTGTGGCTGCTTCTAAGCCAACATCCTAGTTGTCTATGAAATCCCACATCCTTTACCACTAACATGTACTTTGGGACCTTAGCTGTAGATCTGGGCTGTTTCCCTTTTGACTACGGAATTTGTATCCCGCAGTCTGACTCCCGCTTATATCTTACCGCCATTCGGAGTTTGATATCTCTTGGTAGACTTTGACGCCCCCTCAAGAATTCAAGTGCTCTACCTGCGAAAGACTTACAGCGAGGCTAGCCCTCAAAAAGCTATTTCGAGAGAACCAGCTATCTCCGGGTTCGATTGGAATTTCTCCGCTATCCACACCTCATCTGCCACCCTTTTCAACGGATGTGCGTTCGGACCTCCACCAAATTTTTACTTTAGCTTCATCCTGGACATGGATAGGTCACGCGGTTTCGGGTCTATATCTACTGACTTAACGCCCTATTTAGACTTGCTCTCGCTTCGGCTCCGGACCTAAAGTCCTTAACCTTGCCAGTAACTATAACTCGCCGGACCGTTCTACAAAAAGTACGCGGGTTCAGCTTGCGCTGTTCACAGTTTGTAAACACAGGGTTTCAGGTTCTCTTTCACTCCCTCGGGGTCCTTTTTCACCTTTCCTTCACAGTACTAATCGCTATCGGTCACTGAGTAGTATTTAGCCTTGGGGGTGGTCCTCCGTCTTCCTGCCAGGTTCCACGTGTCTGACAGTACTCTGGATACTGGCTTAATCCTTTACGCTTCGTGTAGGGGCTTTCACCCTCTATGGCGCCTATTTCCATCGGCTTCCACTCACTTACAGATCTTTATGCAGTCCGAACCCCGAAGTGCACGCACCTCGGTTTGGGCTCTTCCGATTTCGCTCGCTACTTTCGGAATCACGGTTGTTTTCTCTTCCTCCGCCTACTTAGATGTTTCAGTTCAGTGGGTTCCCTCCGTACAGTTATGTATTGGCTGTACGGTACTAGAGGTCTCCTCTAGTGGTTTCCCCATTCAGATATCTGCGGATCAACTCGTATTTGCCAATCCCCTGCAGCTTTTTCGCAGCTTATCACGTCTTTCTTCGGCTCTCAGTGCCCTAGGGCATTCACCCTATGCTCTTATTGTTAACCAATTCTCCACTTGTTACAAGTGTCGAGATACTAGCGTGTATCTCTTTTTCTGATTGTGAAGAAGATTTCTCTTCTTACTCGATTGTTTGTACAAGTTTTACCTTGTACCCTCGGATGTCTTACTCTATTTACTAGAATAATTATTTTCTTTCGGATATTCACTTATCAATGTACATCGCAGCTTTCACTGCGAATGGAGATAAAAGGATTCGAACCCTTGACCCCTGCTTGCAAGGCAGGTGCTCTCCCAACTGAGCTAGTACCCCAAAAGCTTTCGCTTTTTGATTTTCAAAAATGTTTGGCACCCACCCTATCTTCCCGTGCCGTTACCAGCAAAGTATTTTCGGCCGTTTAAGTCTTAACCGTCGTGTTCGGGATGGGAACGGGTGTTTTCCCTAAACGCATCAGCACCAAACAAAATTTAGCTATTTAATTGTTTTTATCAAAGATACTTTTTCGAATTCTACCTTTATAAGGGTTTTTCTCGGCATCGGTTTGCCGTCGAAAAACTTTTTCTTCGAAAAAGTAAACTCTTCGAGTTAACCTTGCACACCAAGTTTTCTTTTGATGAAAACTTGATGTTTCAAAAATCGAATAACACAAACCCCTACTTTATCCTTAGAAAGGAGGTGATCCAGCCGCACCTTCCGATACGGCTACCTTGTTACGACTTCACCCCAGTCATCAGTCCTGCCTCGGCAGCTCCCTCTCGGGACACTGACTTCGGGCATTACCAACTCCCATGGTGTGACGGGCGGTGTGTACAAGACCCGGGAACGTATTCACCGCAGCATGCTGATCTGCGATTACTAGCGATTCCAGCTTCGTGTAGTCGGGTTGCAGACTACAGTCCGAACTGAGACGTTATTTTTGAGATTTGCTTAAGGTCACCCTCTTGCTTCCCTTTGTTTACGCCATTGTAGCACGTGTGTAGCCCAAGTCATAAGGGCATGATGATTTGACGTCATCCCCGCCTTCCTCCAGGTTATCCTGGCAGTCTAGTTAGAGTGCCCATCTTACTGCTGGCTACTAACTAGGGGGTTTGCGCTCGTTGCGGGACTTAACCCAACATCTCACGACACGAGCTGACGACAACCATGCACCACCTGTCACCATTGCCCCGAAGGAAAGTGCATTACACACTCTGTCAATGGGATCTCAAGACTTGGTAAGGTTCTTCGCGTTGCTTCGAATTAAACCACATGCTCCACCGCTTGTGCGGGTCCCCGTCAATTCCTTTGAGTTTCATTCTTGCAGAACGTACTCCCCAGGTGGAATACTTATTGCGTTAGCGACGGCACCGAGATGCTTTGCACCCCGACACCTAGTATTCATCGTTTACAGCGTGGACTACCAGGGGTATCTAATCCTGTTTGATCCCCACGCTTTCGAGCCTCAACGTCAGTTATTGTCCAGTAAGCCGCCTTCGCCTCCGGTGTTCTTCCTGATATCTACGCATTTCACCGCTACACCAGGAATTCACTTACCTCTCCAACACTCTAGATTAACAGTTTCCAAAGCAGTCCCCAGGTTAAGCCTCAGGGTTTTCACTTCAGACTTGCCACTCCGTCTACGCTCCCTTTACACCCAGTAAATCCGGATAACGCTTGCCCCCTACGTATTACCGCGGCTGCTGGCACGTAGTTAGCCGGGGCTTCTTAGTCAGGTACTGTCATTATCTTCCCTGCTGATAGAGCTTTACATACCGAAATACTTCTTCACTCACGCGGCGTCGCTGCATCAGGGTTTCCCCATTGTGCAATATTCCCCACTGCTGCCTCCCGTAGGAGTTTTGGGCCCGTGTCTCAGTCCCAATGTGGCCGGTCATCCTCCTCAGATCGGCTACTGATCGTTGCTTTTGGTAGGCTTTTACCCTGCCAACTGGCTAATCAGACGCGGGTCCATCTTATGGCGATAAATCTTTTTCACACTGTACCATGCGGTACTGTGTGCTTATGCGGTATTAGCAGTGATTTCTCTCGTTATCCCCCTCCATAAGGCAGGGTTACCCACGTGTTACTCACCCGTCCGCCACTAGATAACGCATCTTCCGGCCGAAGCTTTTCCAATACGCATCTCGTTCGACTTGCATGTGTTAGGCACGCCGCCAGCGTTCATCCTGAGCCAGGATCGAACTCTCATAATAAATGAAAGAGATTACTCTCTTTAAGTTCTTTCTCTAGTCAAAACTTAGCTTAGCTTCATTTTTGTCCTTTTTACTTTTTGGTTTATTAAACCGTTCGTGTAAGTTTCGTTTGAAACATTACTGGAAAATTCTTTAGAATCTTCAGGGTCTGTGTATTATTCGATCTTTGATTTTCAAGGTACTATTAGACTTTGTTTCAGTATTGGATGACTGAAACAAACTTTGCTCGCAAAGCACACCCTTCGGGCTGTGGTCGGTACGGGACGACTTTTCTAATGAAAAGTCTTTCCCTCCGTCTCTCGTTTGGAGCGACAGCTTGTGTATCTTAGCACCCGTATTCTTCCTTGTCAACAAGAAAAAGGGATTATTTTTGAAAAATCTTGCTTATTTTGATAGCTACAAGATGTTGACTCTGCCCTATCTATATTTAGAGTTTTTGATCAAGAAGAGGCAAAATACAGTTTTTCCTTCAGCTCATTCAGGGTTGCAAATTGCACAGGGCTGATAGCCTTTTCGTACAGCATCTTCCTGCTGACAATAGCCACCTTATTGGATTCCTTCATTTGTTTTACGCTCCTGCAAGAGGGCTTATGAAACTTGTGTGTATTTTTATTTCCAATATAACTGTACTCTGTAGGATTCGTTACTTTGGGTTCTCCGTTCGTATTGCTTTCGGTATTTTTTTGCGCTTGCGTATTATTCCGGGCTGTTGTCTTGTTTTTCAAGCCCCACCGACTTTGTCTGCACAACATCATTTACAATCCAAGCCCCGGAAGAGTTAACAAGAGATCCGTCCGGTGTTTTTCCGCCAACTACCAGATAGCCGCTGTCCGTAAAATAATAGCATTCTGCGATGCCGTCGTTATTTCCGTCTATCCAGTACCATCCGCCTTGATACCATGTACTGTTCTCTTCATTGGTTCCGTACCACCAACCTTGTTCCGCATTGCCTTGCCAACCGGAAGCCTGACTGCAAATAGGAAATAAAAGCACAAAACAGGATAATAAGACAGAAAGTATTTTTTTCATTTTTCTTCCTCCATTTCAACTGATTCACGTTCAAGATTAACTATTTTTGATTTTATCGCAATAGTCCTGTGCATTGCAACAAATATTAATTTTTAATTTTTGCTTTGAACTACTATTTTATTAAAAATACTACTATTTTATTAAAAATACTTTTCACTGCAAAATATGTCTTCTACGGTTTATACTGAATAAATTATGAAGGAATTCTTTTTACCGAAATATATATTTATATATAATAGGAAATATGCAATGCATTACATCTAATATATATGCAATACATTACATGTAATTATATATGCAATGCATTTCGTGCGAGGTATATAACTTAGGGAAGAAAAAGGAGTATTTGACATGGAATTTCCAAAAGAGTTTTTGGGATGAAGTCAGAGAGGGTTTCTATATTCCGCCATGATGAAGAGGGCATGGGCGGCGGAGCTGGAAATTTTAGTGGAAATAGATAAGATTTGTGAAAAGCACAAGCTTCGCTATTTTATTGACTACGGAAATCTCTTTGGGGGCTATCCGCCATAAGGGATTTATCCCTGGGATGATGACATCGACATCATGATGATGCGAAAAAGATTGTGAAAATTTTTGCAGAAGTGGCAGAAGCAGAACTTCCGGAAGAACTGAGCTTCCGTTCTATACAAAAAGAGAACAACAATTGTGAATTAATCAGTTCCGTACAGCACAATAGGATGCTGATTTCCTCCGATGCGCTTGGAAAAATACCATAATTATCTTTATGGCGCAGGGTGGATATTTTCCTTATGATTATTTGTCCGACGATGAAGAAAAAAAGAAAGAAAGAGAATGGAACTTCGAAATCCCTTATGTATCTTGGCATCCTTCCCTTCTCGAAGGAGAAAACAGAGCTGTCTTGGAGCGGGAAGCAAGAAAGGTGGAAAAAACATGCCATGTAAAAGCTTTTGCAATCTCCCCATTATAGAGAAACACTTCTTTCGCTCTTAGAGGAGTGTTTTCCAAAAGATTTAACCGGGATAAGGGGAAAAGAATCGCCTCCTTACTGGATTTTATTCTCTTTCAAAGCCAGGGAAGGGAATTTTTGAAGAACAGTGGTTTCAGGACGAGTGCTATTTGGATTTTTGAATTTCTCTCCTTCCCGCGCCTAAAGAATATAAAAAAATCATTTCGGAAAAATATGACAACTATCAAACCGTAAAAAAAGGCGGCGGAGATCATGATTATCCCGTCTATCGCAAGATGGAAGCAGAGTACAGGAAGGGGATTGGCGGAAAGCTTTTTTACCAGTATGCTATAAAGGAAGAGGATTTAAAAAGAGAACATCCATCGTCCGCTCCGGAACGGCAGGACAGGTCAGGCTTCCGAAAACCGCGTATTTTTTTCCTACCGAGCCTGCATTCCCGTTGGGACGCTATGAGGGGAATATTTATAGAAGCAAGTAAAGATAAGACGGTGGACTGCTTTGTCTTACCTGTCCCTTACTTCTATAAAGATGGACTCGGCAATTGCTCTCCCGCACAATGGGATTATTCTCTTTTTGAAAATGAGCTGGGTGCGGACAGTCCCTTCCTGCTGGATTTTAGAGGTTTAAATCTAAAAGGACATTTCCCCGGATGTCATTTTCATGGATGAACCTTACGATGAATATAACTTAAGTTTTTATGGTGGACCCGGCATTTTTCAGTAAAAAAATCTGAAGCAGTACACAAGGCAACTTATTTACCTGCCCTGGTTTGTCAGTTCTGAAATTGATTTGGAAGATCCAGCTGACGGAAAAGCCATCGTGAATGCGGAAAAGTACGTGGTGATGCCTGCCCTGGTTCATTGTGATTATGCAATCCTGCAGTCTCATGCCATTATGAAGCTTTATCAAAGCCTCTTAGAAAAGAATGCGGAAAAGAATACGCAGGGTACTGGGAAGAAAAGCTTCTTCCTTTGGGAAGTGCTTTGTTTGACAAGACGGAGAAGGAAGAACATTATGGTTCTCACGCAATATGGGAACATTTAAAAGGAGAAAAATATGTACCACTTAGATCCGAATATTCAAAACTTACATCGTATTTTTGATCAAAAATGAAAAGAAAGGACTACCTCAGACTGGATTTAAACGAAAAATCCGGGCGGTCTTCCGGAAGAATTTATCCGGAAAGTTCTGGATGATATTACGCCGCAGTTTGTTGCCCAATATCCGGAAACCCTGCATTTTACGGAAGTCCTGGCCAAGTATCTGAAAACGGATATTCACCATCTTTGTCTGGTAAACGGTTCCTCGGAAGGAATCCGTTATATTATCCAAGCCTTCACTTCGAAAGGCGGAAGGATTGTCAGCGTTGTGCCTTCTTATTTCATGTTCCAGGTTTATGCGGAAATGTATGGCAGAAATTTTGTTCCTGTCCCTTATACCGAGGACCTGGAAATGCCCGTTTCTCACATTTTTGGAGCATCTTACCGCGGAAACCGAACTTTTAATTCTTCTAAACCCGAATAACCCCATGGGAAATGTTTACACGGAAGAGGAGTTTCAAGCGATTCTCAAAGCCTGCAAGGAGAAAGAGATTACGGTATTGATTGATGAGGGCCTATCACTACTTCTATCCGAACACTTTTTATGCACTATGCCTTAACAGAGCGGAGAGTCTTTGTCACCCGTACCTTTTCCAAGTTGTTTTTCTCGCGGGTTGCAGACTCGGTTATGTAGCCGGACACCCCGAGGATATTCAGTATGTGCAAAAATTCTGTACCCCTCATAACACCAATGCCTTTGCCATGAAATTTGCGGAAGAAATTCTGGAAAATCCCAAGATTCTTTCCGACTTGATTTCTCATTTTGAGGAAGGGCGAGCTTATCTTTTGCGAGCTTTGGAGGAACACCATTATCCTTATAAAGGAGAAGCCGGAAACTTCCTATTTATCAAAACCGAGGAGAGACGCAGAAGAAATAGTCAAGAAAATGAAAGAAGACTACGGCATCCTGATCAAAAAGCTATCCCGCTATCGGAAAAAGCTCGGGACTTGTCTTCGTGTAACAATCGGCGAAAAAGAAATATATGGAACGCTTTATGAAGGCTCTGTTGGAATTGGATAGTAAGACGCCTTTAAACCGACCAAAAGTCTTAAAAAGGAGAAGAAACTTTCATGATCAAAGTGATTACCTATGGCACCTATGATTTATTGCACGAAGGCCATATACGTTTACTGGAAAGGGCAAAGGCTTTGGGAGATTACCTCATTGTAGGGGTGACCTCCGATGACTTTGATCGCAGCAGAGGAAAAATCAACGTAAAGCAATCCCTTACTGAACGAATTGAGGGCATTAAAAACGGGCTTAGCTGGATGAAATCATCGTAGAAGAATACGAGGGGCAAAAGATTGACGATATTCAGAAATACGGTGTATCTATTTTTACCGTCGGTTCCGATTGGGAAGGCTATTTTTGACTACCTGAAAGAATATTGTACCGTGATTTGTTGCCGCGAACCACCGGCATCTCCAGCAGTGAGCTTCGTGCAGAAGACAGAAAAGCTGAATTTTAGGACTTCTGGGAGGTTTCGAGGAAAATGTTCTGAATAAATATTTTCAGGAAAGCAGTTTTGTAAACGGCATTACCGTCACCACACTTTTTAATTCCAGTAAGAGTACGGATGTCAACCTGCAGGATTATGAGGATTTCTTAGAGGATTGTGACTGTGTCTATATTCTCTCACCCCACAAAAGCATTATCGGGAAATTAAGCATGCCTTGGAAAGAGGAAAACATGTGCTCTGTGAATCTCCGATTGCCTTAACGCTCAGAAGAAACCAAAGAGCTTTTTGCCCTGGCGGAGAGAAAAACCTGATTTTGATGGAAGCCATTAAAACCGCTTATTCAATGCCTATAATCGCCTGATTCTTCTGGTAAAAACAGGGAAAATCGGCAAAGTGGTATCCGTTGACGCGACCTGCACCAGCTTGCAGAATTTCAATAATAAGAATTTGGAAACCTCCTGGAACAGTATCTGTGCCTGGGGTCCGACAGCCATGCTTCCCATTTTTCAGTTGTTACAGGGCTCTTATGAAACGCAGATGTACTCTTTATTTGAAAATGAAACGCTGAAATACGACAGCTTCACAAAAATTGACTTTTTCTTTCAAAATGCAACCGCCTCTATCAAGGTGGGACGCGGCGTAAAGTCCGAAGGGGAACTCATCATCTCCGGTACGGAAGGCTATATCTACGTGCCTGCTCCGTGGTGGAAAACCGATTATTTTTGAACTTCGTTTTGAAGACCCCAATGAAAACCGGAGATACTTCTATCCCTTGGAAGGAGAGGGAATTCGCCTTCAATTACTGGCCTTCTCCAAGGCGATTATGGAAGGTATAAAATCTCCCTATATCCGTACGGAAGTATCCGAAAAAATAAGTTCCGTAATAGAGAGCTTCTACAGCGGGCAAAATTTAAGAAAGCTTTCCTTTTAAAGAAAGAGCTATCTCCTTTTTGCAACGCTCCTTTGTTTTTAAGGTCTTGCTTTTAACGAAACACCTCTACAGAAATCTTCTAAAAAGCCTCCCGAAAAAGTTGTATAGTACAAGCTATACTAACTGAAAAAAGGAGGCTTTTTATGTAAGGTTTTGGCATTTTTGCGGAAGGCACGGAAGAAATTGAGTGTCTCACCGTCGTAGATATTTTTACGAAGAGGATCTGTCGATGTGGAGCTTATCTCTATCACGGAAAATAAAACAGCTTGTCGGTTCTCATAAAATCACGGTTGTCTGCGATAAAACGATAGAGGAAGCGGATTTTTGAAACAGCCGATCTCCTCTTTCTTCCCGGAGGAATGCCGGGTGTTACGCATTTGGAGCAAAAATCAAAAAAATTGCTTTGCCGCAATAAAAGCGCATAAAGAAAAAGGAAAGCTTCTTGCCGCAATCTGCGCGGCTCCAAGTATCTTCGGTCATTTGGGCTTCTTGAACGATCTTCCCTTCACCTGCTTTCCCGGATTCCAGGAGGGCATCGACGGCGTAGACGGTGCCAAAAATGGACCGGTGCTGCCGTAGAAAATACGGAGCAGTTCATTACCGGACGCGGAATGGGCGTTGCCGTCGATTTTTCTCTTGCACTGCTAGCCCGCCTTAAGGGAAAGGAGGTTGCAGCGAAAATCAAGGCCGGAATTCAGCATCCGGAGACTTTGTAATCGCTTTCTTCTCCATATATTTATCGAGTTCCAGTTTAATAAGACTGGCCACAGGGGCAGCCAAGAAGATTCCGAGGAATCCTCCCAGGCTGCCTCCTATAATTAAGGAAATCATCACGACAAGCGGATGAACATCAATATTATGGGAAAGAAGCCTCGGATTGATGACATTTCCGTCCAGTGTCTGAATGATAAAGAGGGCAATCACCGCAGGCGGAAGTTTCGCAAATTCTCCATAGAGGACACAGACCAAAATTGTCAGACCGTAGGCAATAAATGGACCGATATACGGAATCAGATTGCCAAATCCCGTGAGAACCCCCTATGACAAGAGCATAGCGCACGCCCAAAAGGCTTAAAGTGATGCTGACCAATATCGCCATGATAAATCCGTCAATAATTTGCCCGCGGAGATAGCCGGCAAAAACCCAGTCGGCATCCTTGAAAAAGAGACTCAACTTCTCCACTTTTTCCTTTCCGAAAAGCAAAGAAAAATACTCTTCCCCAATAACTTAAAAATCTTCCTTCCGTCCGCAAGAAAATAGAGCGAGAAAATAATTCCAAACAGCAAAGTGCTCAAGACTCCTCCCAAATTTCCCAAAGAGGAAAGTGCGCCATTTCCCATATTTTTGGAAAAAGATACGACCTTCTGCAGAAAAAGTTGTATGGCTTCCTTGGCATCTTCTTCCCCTATCGGAAGGTTATCCAGTCTGCTGTACAGATCGGAATAAAACTTTTCCACCGTTGTCGCAAAGTCAATAATGCCCTGAAATAAGTCATCAAAGCGTACAAGTTGAATGCTTTTGCTTACAGTAGAAAAGAAGAAGGGACGCCAGAATGACAATACCGATAAGCAGCAAGGAGAAACTCAAAAAATAGAGAGTTGCGGGCAATTGTCCGCCTTTTTCGCTAAAAACTTATTTTTTCTCCAGTATCTTCTCGAAAAATGACAGAGAGGACTCAATAAATACGCAAGGGCAAATCCGAAAAACAAAGGCGACATGACCTGCGGCAACCAAGAAAACATATTTTTGCAGATTTTCTCCCACGCCCGAAAAATGGTCTAAAAATCTGAATACCGATATGATACAAAAATGCTGCAAGTAAAATATAAAAACAAGTAATGCATACTTTTTATTCCATAGATTTTTTTCCAGTTCATTTCATTTTCCCCTGCTACAGATTTCACCGTCTTCGACCCCTAAAAAGACAAACTTCCAATTATCTGTTACCATTCTAGCATCAAAAATGAATTTGAAGAAGATAAAACAGATTGGAAAATCAAGCTTGCAAGATGGTATATCGGAGCCGATTCCCCTGCAAATAGGTATATGTCTGAAAAACAATGTTGAATTCTTAATTTTTAACTTTCTGAATAGGGTCTATTTTTTTCTTTTTTATAAGAAAAAAATGTGGATAAAGTCGGTAAAATTTTTCCAGAATCAGAAAAATCTTTGACTTATCCACAAGAATTACACTTTTACACATTGCCAAGCTCTTTTTATCTTCTGTTTTCCTCGATTTTTCGAGAAAGATAAATAAAAAGTTACGCTTTTCTTACTTTGTATTTTTTGGAACTTATTCTTTGTTTTTACGCTATTTTTAATACTTTCTCCCACCGGAAGAGCTCATTCCTTGGCATAAAGAGTTATTATTGTCCCACATTGCGCTTAATCAGCTCATTTGAATTTTTCCCAAAAAGCTCTGCAGACGCTCATTTTCCGCCGTGAATACCGCTTCCGAGCTGCCTCGGCAAAGGACTTCTCCCTCTGCCATGAATAGCACTTCATCCGAAATCTCCCTGGCAAAGTTCATTTCATGGGTCACGATCACCATAGCCATGCGTTCGTCCTTTAAAGACCGAATCAGGCGGAGAACCTCCAGTAAGCTCCGGGTCAAGTGCCGAGGTCGGCTCATCGAAAAAGAGAATCTTCGGTTCCAGGGCAGTGCTCTGGCAATCGCTACCCTCTGCTTCTGTCCTCCTGAAAGTGAACAGGGATATTGTCCCTTCCTTATCGGAAAGTCCCATCCTCTCCAGTAAAGCTCTCCCCTTCTCTACTGCAAAGGACTTCTCCTTCTTTTGCACATGAATGAGGGGATCGATGATATTTTCCAAAACCGTCCAATGCGGAAAAAGATTAAAGTTTTTGGAACACCAAACCGAAAAGCGCTTTTAGCCTGCTGCCTGTTTGCTGTATCAGCCTATAGAATCTCCCACTTTCCAGAGCGACTCAGGCTGTGTTTCTCTTTGGAAAACCGTCTTTCCGTCATAGATAACCGTTCCGGAATCCGCATTTTCCAAAAAAGTCGCAATGCGAAGCAGGGTGGATTTTCCGGAACCGGATGGTCCGATAATACTGAGCACCTCTCCCTCCTTGCAACTGAGGTCGATGCCCTTTAAGATTTCCTCCCCGAAAAATGCTTTTTTATTCCCTTCATTTCCAAAATGGCCATAGTTTCTGTTCCTCTTTTTTTCTTACCGCCTGCTCACGCACTCTTCGCTTGCTATCCGCTGATTACGCACTATCCTCTTCGCTTACCGCCTGCTAATGATGCCATTTTCCATCCCGAATTTTTCATAAGCGTCGCTTTAAACAAAAGGGCATTTTCGCCCTATCACCTATAGCTTTCTCTATTTTCCTATTTAGCACTATAATCAGCTGTAATAGTCCAATTTTTTTCTCAAACCGTTCCATGAGAAAGGCCACGATAAAGTTAAAGATATAGTACAAGATTCCCGCCATAATGAGAGGGAGCATGGAGCTTTGTGAAGAAGAAATTGCCTTCGCGGTCATGTAAACATTTCCATAACCGAAATGGAAAAAGGCCAGCGAAGTGTCGCTTCTGAGCGTAATGACTTCATTCGTGATGGAGGGTAGATATTTTTCCAAACCTGCGGAAAAATAATGCGGAGGAAAGCCTGCGTCTTGCTATAGCCGAGGATTTCGGCTGCCTCCAGCTGTCCCCTTATCCATTGCCTGGATTCCCGGAGCGGTAAATCTCCGCAAAAATAACCTGCATAGTTTAGAGACAAAACCGATGTAAACCGCCATCATCCGGTAGCCCGGGTTGAGTTGGATTTTGAAAATGTAATAGGGGCCGTAGTACACCACAAGAGCTGAAGCATAAGCGGTGTTCCGCGCATGATGGAAATATAAACCTTGCTCAGATTTTGCAAAAATCGGGTTCCGGCTCATTCTTCCGAAAAGAAATGAAAAGTCGAGCGGAAGGGAAAAAGAAGGGTAATCAGGAAGATACTCAGACTCACGCCGAGTCCTCCTAAAAGTTTAGATAAAATCACTACCACTCCATCTGCATTCCTCCTCTTCCCTGTATCTCTCTATTTCGACCGCTCCCGTTTCCCGTAAAATGCCTCCTCTTCCTAGAGCCGTTCTTTTTAAATTTGTATCTTACTATATCATTCAAATCCGTCTACCGGACAAATTGAGAACCTCGTCTTTTTACTCCAAAAACAAAAACTGTCCTTGCGTGAACCATTTCTCCGTGATTTTATCTACGGTTCCGTCCGCCTTCATTTCCAAAAAGCGTCTTCTTTACTTTTTCCACAAGCTCCGTATTGCCTTTCTTAAAAAGCCGATTCCGTACTCCTCTGCAGAAAGGGTGTCCTTTAACAAGACAAAAAGGCTTATTCGCCGTTTTAATCTGATACTCCGCTACCACGGAATCCATGCAAATGGCATCGCAGGCGCCGGTTTCCAAATCCATCATGGCGCTTTTGGTAATCTCCCACCTCCACCAAAAGAGGAAAAAGCTGTCCTTCAAGCTCTTATTTTCCTCACGGCTTAACAGCCTCTAGCCTGAAGAATCCTTCTGCACTTCAACCGTTTTTCCGGCCAAGTCGGAAAGGGTGCTGATATTGCTGTCCGCTTTTTACCACAAAAGACTGCTTGTTTGCCATGTAAGGGACGACAAAAAGTATAGTTCCCTTCTCTGCCGTTCATGCTGAAGCCCGTTCCAGATGCAGTCAATATTTCCCGGAGTTCAGCTCCAGATCCTTTCCGTCCCAGTTAATCGGTTTCGCCACAAACTTTAGGTTCAGGTCGCTTCGCCACCCCTCCGCAAGCTCAAATCATAGCCGGTGTAGCTTCCGTCCTCCGCCACAAATCCATGGCGGAAACTCCTGGTCAAATCCTACTGTAAAACTGCTCGCCTGCTCCGCCTTTTTGCCACCACAGGCGGTGAGAGTCAAAAGTCACGAAAAGCCAAATTCCCCAATACCAGTGCGCTCTGTCCATTTTCCTTTTCCACTTCCGCTTCCTTTTCCACCTCACTTTTCCCCACATAGCCATCCTCTACTCCTCCCTTAAACGTTGTTTTTGCCGCTGTTCTGCTATTTTTCTGTTCTGCTATTTTTGTTATTTTTGCGGCTCTCCTTATTTTGCAGTTTGCCTTTTGATTTTCAGTGTTTTGCTACTTTTGTTTCATTCCACTGTAATATATATTTTGTCTTTGTTTATTTTAGGTGATAACACATTAGCACGCTAAAGTATTATTGTCAAGAAAAACTTTCAGGTTTTCGCTTGTACTCGTTCTAGCGAAAGTCCTGAAAGTTCTCTTTTCTACTCTTCCGCACGGATCATCTTTTGGATCTTTACTTAATTATTACATTACAGTGAAACATGATAACGAAGCTCTATCTCCATTGCCGGAAGAATTGTTTGATACAAAATGATTCTTCTTCAAGGCCTCCTGCACCGTTCTATCGCCTCTTCCTCTTCCAAAAAGCTATAGAAATATAGGTCTATGGTGATTTAGAGATTCTGGGGTTTCTTCCATGACCCTTTACCCCTATAGTAGGATAGAGGGTGGTCTAAAACCACCCCTCGCCTTTGCTTCCACATCCTCCAGATGGATTCCGTCCTTCTTCATAAAACTGCAGATCGATGAAGAATTCCGAAAGCAAGCTCGCGCAGAAAAGATTCACGGAGGTATCGGTATCTTTTTGCTGTCAAATTCCATCTCTTAGAAGAGTCTATACAATGATTTTTGCATATAGACCTGAAACACGACCGTCCTGCCTTACTATGCTACGATAGCGTAAGTCTTGATGGTGCATTTTCATATTCATGGCTCTCCGAAGCTTCCTCCTAATATCCGTAAAAATTCCTGAGCCCTTTGTAACTCCTTTTGAGTTTCGCCTCAATACAGGGAAATTCATTGACAGGACTGGTTGGCAAAAGGTAGCAAAGCCGCAGTCCGGATTTCAACCATACTCTTTTCCTTGGGCAAAATATTGCAAAGCCTCTTCTGCCCGTTGTACTATGCTTTCCCGTTCCTACCAAATCAATTCCTCAGATTTATCACACCTAATCCCAGAATCACAATTCTCCCGAATCACTTCATTTTTCCAAAAGAGGATAAAGTCTCCTGCCTCTTGGTGGAGTATTCCAGAGCCAGAACCGAAGCACCTTGGCAAACAGAGGTACGAGCGGCGTGTAGGATCCGCTTAGAAAGGGATTCCTCGTTCTTACTCCAGTTGCCCCTGCAAACAGTGAAGAACGCTGCAAAGCTCCTTTTCCTTCATAAAATCCACCACTTCCTTCAATAAAGAAGTGGCAAACTCCAACTCCTCTGCAGGGTCTTTCTTCTCCGACAAGGCGGCACACATAAAGGATCTGAGTTTTTCCCTTGCTAAAGACTACTCTCCGTAAGTACCGGCTCATCCAACTGAATGACCGATACGCCCCATTTTGCCTAAGCTCTTCAATCTCTTCTTTTAAAAGAGCCACTACATCTTTCCCCAGCTCTTCCTTTGCTGTCATAAGCTTTGGAAGACAGAGTCGGAAGCCACATGGAACGAGGTCATCAGGTACGGGCCGGGAAGAGTCGCCTGTAATCTCTTTATCCGAAAACTGTCGGATTCTAAGAATCTCTTCCCTTAAAAGACTTTCCTTCCTTTTGATTTTCCCGGTGCAAATGGCATTTTTGATACTGACTGCCGGCACATCCAGGGTATCCAGAATTTCTTCAAAGCCCTGCTTGTCCTCCATGTAGGGTAGCATATCCGCCATACTCATCATGGTGGCACCTTCCAACTTTTCCGCCACAAAACATAGTTGTCGCACAGCTCTCCCCGGTAAGAATATCTATTCTGTTTCTTTCCTGCAAACGAATCACTTCTTCCGATCTCTTTAGGAGTAAGGGTCCTCATAGTCCTCCGGAAAGCTGTCCGTTTTGCAGGCGACGCTTTTCCCGAAAGCAAGTCCTTCGTTCTTGGGCATACTGCCTATAAAGGGAGCTGGTAAAGGGAGAAAATGCTTACTCATGCATTCTCCTTCTCCAAAGAAATGCAGGTACTCATTAGCCTTCTTAATCTGTTCAAAATTCTTGGTCTCTTCCCAGCACCCAGCCTTCAAACCTTCCATATCCATCATTTCCTTATGGGCAGGATTCTTATAATCCATCTTATGCAGAACCTCTGTAAAATGAGCAAAAGGCTTCCTTGGAAAAAAATCCGCTCTTCGGTAAAAATGCAATGGTCAAAGAAATCTGTCTCAGACAAAATCTGCACCTGCGCTTCGTCCGAGTTCCGTCTAAAATCCAAGCCTTGTAGTTTAAATCCAGCATCCAGCTTCCCGTCTACTTCACCGGAAAGCATGGCCTTTGCCGCATCCAGCTCTCCTCCCTACATGATCTCCGTGGAGGCCAAGTCCGATATCAAAAGCGCTTTTTCCGTATAGTCCTTTTCAAACTCCAATCCATTCTTATGTAAATGATATATAGAATTAAACGTGCCTGAGGAGAATCATAGGCTCCGAAGCCAATGGTCTTTTCCCTTGATATCCAGAAATAGTCCCGATAGCTCTTGTCCTTTCTCACACTAAGATAGCTCTTGCGAGTCCTGATCCGTATCACGCATGGAGCCGTTTAAGCATTCTCCCTTAGTCCGTAAATAACTGTCCAGCCAAGCCAGAGGAGAGTTCCAGGCAATATCGATTTCCCCGCTCATCAGTCCGTCCACCTGACTCTTATAATCCTTGATAAAAACCGGCTCTATCGGGCAATTTTCCTTCTCGAAAAACTCCTGAATGATTCCCCAAATAACGGTTACCTTTAGGCGCGTAAATAACTGCTCCCTAACTTTATCTTTTCCATTTTATCCTCTTTTCTTTATATCATCCGCAAGATCTCAGGCCGCTGCGCCACTTGTTATGATAATCAAAGAAAGGAAGAGTTGGTGTTCTCTCTCCCTTTCTTAAAGCTTTAAAAACTTATACTAGAGGCAAGCCTGTGATGGCTTTTTCCAAGCCAAACAGTAGCACGTCTGCACTGGGCGCCATAATCTGTCCGCATAGGCATCTCTTGAGAGTCTTTCCATGCTGCCGGCCTTGTTGTAAGCCTCTTCCGCCTCCGACTCTCATGCCCAGTCTTCCGGCTTCAATAACCATTTCGCAGGCAATGATACGAGCGGACAAAATCTTTTGCCGAAAGCATCCTCTTCCCCTGCTGCAGCACTTCGGGTCGCTTCCTTTGCCGCGCAAACGGAGGTCACCAGATTGTACATCTTCGCAAAGGTGAATCTGAACGGTTTCGATTTCTGCAGGAAGTTCCGGAAGTGTATTTTTCTTTCTTTTGCATGCGCAACGGTTTCCTCTAACATGTGCTCACCAAGTCCGGAATAGACTCCTGCAAGTCCTGCAATAAAGTAAGGTGCTACAACATTAAATACATGTTTCCTGTCCTGCACCCTCTTCACCGATTCGATTGCTTACAGAAACCTCTGCCTTATTCAAATGCATCTGGCAGGGAAACATTTTCCTCTCATCCCAAGACCATGCCAGGTGTTCTGTTCAAACTTAAGCGGAGTCCTCGAGCGGAACTAACCAGTTATCAATAGCTCCTTCCACATCGGAGGCGCTATTACCGAGATAATAGGAAGCCTGCCTGCAGAGGTAACCATGCTCTTTACACCGCTTAGGAGTTTCTTGTCTCCATCATTTTCCGCCTTCAAATCGGAAATATAGAAATGGTTCCTGTTCCCAGCTCACTGTATGCCAGAGCCAGAGCTTTCTCTCTTCTACCACTTCTTTGACAATTCTCTTCTTCATCTCTTCACTTCCTCGAGACAAAACCACTGTCAAAGCCACATTATGCATCATATAGCATAGTCCGGTTGTCGCATCACTTTTGGCAAAAGCGCGACAAACTTCCACATGCTCCTGAATTCCCAAGCCCTAAGCCTCCCTGCTCCTTAGGAATGAGCGAGTTAAAAATCCGATTTTTAATCTCCGCAAACGCTTCTACAGGAAATACTCCTTCTTCATCTACCTTTTTGCTACAGGGATCAATGAATTTCTCTGCAAAATTTCTAGCCTCACAATAAATCGACATCGTTGTACCTCCATTTTGATATTAGTTATCTTTATTGATTATAACTCCGGCCTTTTTCCCTGTATATTTGCTTATTCTGATAGATCGTAATATCTATTTGGATTTTCTATTTGTAAAATAATTTATTCATTGTAATAATTTTTCCTAATGAATCAAGTGACTGACCATACGTATTTTCCTTTAACGAACCTCTACCTGACAAGAGCTGCGCAGGGCTTTCCAGCGCCGCCAAATGCTTCTCTTTTTGTCACCCCGCGCAGCTACTGTCCACGAAATAGGAAGCTCGGAAGAAATGCCTTCAGTAAAGGGCATTCGATACCACGCAAATATCCGTGCATAAGCCGACAAGTTCTATAGAAGCCCCCTCATATTATCCTGCTGCCTGAAAAAGTTTCCCGCATAGATTCTGCTAATCGGAGGCTTCCAAAACTCCCTTTTCGAAAGAAATGATCCGGAAGAATGAGTTCCTTTAAGTGCAGGATGCAGCCCCCAGCCTTCAGTCCCTTTTATACAGTGAGGCACAGGTAGCATTTTTCCCTCCTGCGTGGATAAATAATCCTCTCCATGCGTATCCAAGGTGGCATAGACCCTGTCCTTTTGGATAGGAAAGAATCTTCTCTTTACTTTTCTACAATCGCTGTGCTCTTCTTCCGTACCGAGAGACCCATCAATAAAGTCCTTTTGCATATCCACTACAATCAGATAGTGCTACCTTTCTCCTGCTTCTCATTATTATCTTTGATTGTTTTTCCATTTGAAATGCCTCCTCCGTTGTGCTTTTCCATTATGCTATTCCAGTGCACTTTTCTTTTGCGTGTTTTGCGATTTTCTTTTGCATCTTTCTTGCGCATTTTTTGTACTTTTCTATTCATTTTCTCTTGCGCATTTTCGGCCTTTTCTTTTTCTATATTACTCCACTTTTTAATCCAAAAGTCCCTCACAGCCCTCTACAATATCTTCATAGCAGGCTTGGAATTCTCCGCTGTACCAAGGGTCTGCAATAGGGATGAGGATGGCCAGTATAATCTCCAAGAAGAAAAACCTTCTCTTTCGAACCCCTCCGAAAATGCGTTTTCATATTCTCGCGGTTCCGCTCGTCCATCCCGAGATAAAATAATCGTATTTTTCGTAGTCTTCTTTCTGTAATTGACAGGCTCTTTTTGCTAGCAGTCGATTCCCAGCCCTTCCAGAATTTCCCGAACCGGCGGATAGACCGATTTCCTGCCCGCGATAGATTTCTTCCGAAGAAGTGGCTTTTGGAAGATACTTGAAAATCTTCTGTTCTTCCATTCTCCTCACGATTCTTTTAAAGATAAATTCCGCCATGGGGCTTCAGCAGATATTGCTGCGATGAAAAGTACTTTTATCATCTTTTATAACTCCATATAAGTCTTGTATTTCTTCTCAAATGCTTGGTATTACAGGGTTTTTCAGGTTTTGGCTCCCTGGCTGTTTCCGAGTTATCTTCTCAAACCGCCCCATATCTTCTCATGCTTTTCCCTGCAATATTGGTAAATTCGTTGGTAAAGTAAGCGGCTTTACCAACGGGCTTTTTCAGCCATTCGCTACCCGGAGCACTTCTGCTTTGGCATCATCGAAGTTCGCATGGGTGTAGACATTCGAGAGTTACGCTGATGTCTGAGTGACCCATGATATACTGCAATGTTTTCGGGTTCATTCCGGATTTTGCCATGTTGGAGCAAAATGTGTGTCGGCATACATGAGGGGTTACCTTCGGCATCTGGATGCGGTAAATCTTGTTGTACTTCTCCACGATGTATTCCAGATACTCTCCCAGTGCAGGGCTACCTTCGCGCCTATCATTCTTATCCAGACACAGGAAGCGGATATATCCATCCACCATCGGCTCTGACCTTCGGTGCTTCACGATTGGCAATAATTCTGCGGAAGCACGCTGCCACTTCTTCGGTCATCGGCACTATAGCGGGTACCGCTTTCCGTCTTAGGCTCCTCAATCACATATTTCATGCTGGAGATGTTCTCTGCAACTGATGGTCTACCTTGATACGCATCTCGTCAAACTCAATCTCCGGAGCCGTCAGTCCGCAGAACTCAGAAATGCGAAGCCCTGTGTGAAAGAGAATATAGATTGCATCGTAGTATCTCCTGAAATGTGCATCTTCCTTGATAAATTTCAGCAGCTTTCCCGCTCCTGCATCCGGGTGATTGCTTCTCTGGTCACGGAATCGTTGACAATCACTGATGCCAGCTCAAATCCAAAGGGATTTTTCCGAATCAAGTCATCGTCCACCGCCATCTGAAAAGCCGGTCTGAGAACGCCCCGTGATGGAATGAATGGAGCTGCAGCCCTGCCGTCCACCTGTTGAAGCTTGATGAGCCATGCCTTTGCATCCGATAAATGCACCTTATCAATGCGCTGCTTGCCAAACGCTTCTTTTTCAGGACATTGATTACCGTCTTGTACCCGGCAGCGGTATTGTGCCGGACACCGTTTCAGAGACACATACTTCTCCACCAGTTCCAGCACCGTGTAATTGCCGCCATTGGTTACGATGTGGTCGAACAACCGCTTCAATCTGCTTTTTCTTTCTCTCAGCGAAAGCTCCCGCTTCTGCCTTTGGGCATCGGGTCGTTCTTGTCCAAACGCCAACTGTATACATTTTTCTCTTTTCCGTCCTCGTCAATATAACGGAACCGATACCTCCTGTCTGCACGCTGGTACTCGCCTTCACGCAAAATCCGATTGGTGGTTATCTCGTCTTTTTCACTCATTGAAATTCTCTCACAAGAAAAAGGAGACAGACTTGCACCGTTATAATAGTACAAGTTTGGCTCTCCGTATACCTTCATTGGAAATCGGCAATTCTGCCAAACACTTTTATACAGCAGTCGCCTGATCCAGATACCGCTCAAATTTCTCACGCTTGATGAGGGCACGGTTTCCGTTCATCACATAGTCCTCGTTGGGATGCCCTCAAGAGCATCCGCAGCTTTCCTTCCACCGATGTGGTAATATCCGGCAGCTTCTTCAATGGTCAGCGTATATCTGCGCCAAACAGGAATATCCATCATTTTCGTCATAGGCACTTATCCTCCATAAATGAAAATGATGCCGCAGAGCACCAGTTGGCAAACGAAGTCCGGCAACGGACTTCAAAAGAGACCTCAAATTCATTCTCCATCTGGCTTTTGGTTATCTATTTACTTTTCTTTTATTTTTCTGTTGTTTTGTTGTCGAGTGGAAAAGCTTGTTGAAAATCACAGAGGCTTTTCCCCGGCAACCGGGTCGGCAACGGATAGCAATAAAGTGGGCAACTGGCTGTCATTTCAGAATGGCAGCTCGATCTGCTCCGTTATCTCCACAAATCTATCCGATGTTACCGGGCTGGTTGTCGTCCGTTGCTGCCTTTTTCACGCTCCCAGCCCTTTTTGTCTGCCAAATCCGGCGAACATCCTTGGATTGGAGAAATACCGCACCCGGAAACGCACTGATTCACAATCTCGTTGACCTCCCGGATTTCCCACTGCTTCGGCTCATCAAAGGCATGGTTCAGGGCTTGTAGAGTTGCTAGAACAGACTGTGTCCCCGGTGTACTTGTCCAGATACGCCTGAATCTGCCCCGCTTTCGTGTCCTCCGGCATGAAGTCCCGCTGATGCTCTTTCAGATACTTCGCCATTTCCGGGCTAAATTTCAACTTGAGTTTCCACTTCAGTAAATTTCCATGGCTTCCGCCCACATCTGCCGGATGTAGGCTCTGGAAGCAGCTTCATCCTCCAAAATGTGAACCTCGGACTGCTCTGCACACCATCACCGGGATAAAACGGCGGTTGCTGCTGTGGTCAAGAGGCAGGAAATCCAGCGCATTGAGGTACCGCCGAATACACACTGTCTCGGGAATTGTCTGCCGGGTGTGTTCGTAGGAATCTTGCAAACCTCCTTCTGACGGCTCAGGAAGGACTTGATTTCCTCAATGTTTTGGCGTTGGCGTAGCCATCATTTCCGACATTTCGATAATCCAGTGACCTTGGAGCTTGCGGTACTACTTGTCATCGTCCAGCTTGCGGAGGTCATCCGAAAACCACTCGTCCCTGAGAGCCAGCAGCCGGAAGAATGTGGATTTTCCTGCTCCTGACCGCCTACCAGACAGAGCATGATTTCAAACTTGCTGCCGGGCTTAAAGCCCTCGTAATCGCCCCTAGCATAAACAGTTTCAGGGCTTCATAGCTGTACTCGCTGACCTCCGCTCCAAGAAAATGGTGGAGGGCATATCGGATGCGCTCTGTCCCGTCCCATTCAAGACTGTTCAGGCAATCCCGGATGGGATGGTACTTATGTTCTCATTCGCCACAATATCGATGGCGTTTTCAATCTTTCACTGGTAAGCCCATAATTTTTTCCAGATAGAGAAGCAGATATTTCATGTCCGTGTCTGTCAGGGCTGTTCCCGTCCTTTGAAAACCGATGGGCTTTATAATGTCCTTTCGGTCGGTCAAGATGTTATAGGCTATCGCTCCGGCAAGCACTGGGTCACGCTGGAACACCGTCAGGCAGTTGCGGATGCTCCGCCGGACACCGCCCTTCCCGTGCTTTCCAACTCAGCTTTTTACTTCCTCAACGCTCTGGGGCGGCTGCATGGCGTTTACTGTGTTTTTCACGGCTTGTTGCATCTGGGGCGGCAGCTCTGCCATTCGCTTTTCAAGCTCTATCACATCCTTTCCGTATTCCGTAACAATCTGCGCCCGTTCCGTAGAATCGCCGGACAGCAGCGTGTCCAGCAGATATTCCACATGGCTGATTTTCTGTAAGGCTTCCACAAACCGGGGATGCCATTCCCCATCCGGCTGACTGGGAGCATATTCTCTTTCCACCGTTCCAGCAGATGAAGATAATCCGCAAGAACACGAAAGCAGCGTTCTTGCACTTCCCTGAACTGTACTTCCGGGGATTTTCCTTTTGGGTTTCCTTCTCCTGTCTGGGGGCTTTCCCGTCCTCGTAGGACAGCCCGAAGTCACTTGCCAGCTGTATGGCTGCTTCCTTCTTTCAAGTCCGTACAGAGCCGCTGTGAAGTCGATCACATCCCCGTCTGCCCCGCAGCCGAAGCAGTGGTAACGCTTGTCCAGCTTCATGCTGGGGTCTTGTCGTTGTGGAAGGGACAGCAAGCCATTCCGTTTCTGCCCACCCGATTCCGTAATGTTCCGCAGCCTGCCGGTAGTTACAGACTGCTTGACTTTTTCAAATACATTCAAATCATTTCCTGAAAATATGAAAGGCACCTAACATTCTCAATACGAAAAATGGCAAGTGCCTGTTAGCGTTCCATATTCTGTTTTTGTGAATTTCCTTTCTCCTCGCTGCATCCTCAGCAGCCACAATCGCTTTATTGCGGTTCAGCATTTCATAAATAAAGCTCTGGCTTTTTCCTTGATTTGCTGGGTGTTTGCTTTCCTAACCTCCGGCTTTGTCAGCGCAGCCTTCATTGCACTGAGGGCGGTCTGCATGACTTTGGTGATTTTGAAAACCACATTGTCCAGCCGGGCGGCAGCATACTCTTTTCTTTTTGGAAGCCTTACGCTCCGGGAGAGTACCCATTCTTTGGATTGCTCCACCAGCCGAATATCCTGCTGCTAGGGTTTCCACCCGGACGGTATCGGTTACAACCTCCACCGCCTTGTCGTAGGCGATTTCAGAAACATTGTCAATCAGGGTTTTCCACATCATCCAGCTTCAAGGTCAGCTCGTCCAGCTTTTCTTCCTTTTCCTGAATAGCGGCTTCCCTGCTTCTGAATCGTCTGGGACTGCGCCGCCAGCTGCTCCCTTCTGCTTGGCAAGAATGAAATCCTGCTTTTCAGATACTCACGACCGCCGTACTCCGGCTCCTCCTCCAGCTGCAATCCGTGCTTCCTGCAAATGTCAAAAGCAAAAGTCCGGCAGACGGCATCGTAAACCATTTTCCTGTTGTTGTGGCGCCCCAGCTTCTTGTCCGGCTCCGGCAATTCAAAGCTGCAAGCATCCAGAGCTTTTTCCTGCTGGGGACAAAGCTCCCCATACTGATTTTCACAATCAAAGACATGGCGTTCATGGATGTGGGGCGTGCTTTCATCAATATGCAACGCCCAGTCCAGAATGTGAACATGGGGAGCCGAAGCGTCTTTCCAGCTCCGCAAAAAAATTCTGTAGCCACCAGAAAGAGGGTTTCCCGGAAGCGTGTTCCTCCATCTTTCCGATTTGGAGCAAGCTCTCCTCCGGGCAGGTCTTTTTGTTTTTCAGAATTTCGTCCGTGGTGCGGTTGCGCTCGGTGTGTCGGTTCTTTTCATTGCGGGCGTTCTGCCCATCCGTGTAATCAGAATAATGGGTGTGATAATAAATCTGCTCGACTTCCTCAAAGGTGGAAGCCAGCTGAATCTCTTCGCTGTTCTCTTCTGCCAGCTGCCGATAACCATTGTAACAGTCCCAGTAAATGTTGTGTTCGGCTCTGCTGCTCGTCGATGTGTTCGCTGTTGCTCACATCGAAATTACGGTCATTGTGTTTGGGATTGTAAACGCCATTCTTTCCGGCACGACCGTTGTGTTTTGTCAGTTTCAAACCTGGTTCCTCCGTTTCTTCAAGATTTTCCCCTGCAGTGGGAGGGCAGCGAAGCTGCTTCCTTGCTGCATTCTGCGCCAAGTAATACCCAGTATTGAGCGGCGCAACGCCACTTAACTGGGCAAGGCTGCCGCCCTTGACCTGCACAGGGCATTGCATTCCCTGTACCCATGCAAAAAGGCTACGCCCTCTGTACTCCTGCTCCGAAAAGCAGAACCTCGCCATTTTCTCCATGGCTCCTTTCAGCTTCTTCGGTTTTTCGCAACTCCCAAGGTACTTCCGAAAAAGTAGCCGCCGGATTTTGCAATTATGCAAAAACTGATAGCGTGCTTCATTTGACCTCAGTGGTCATATTCGATTTTCTCTCAACAGCGTTGAGAGTTTTCATGAACTCAAGAGGGAATCACATCGTCCTCCCGGTATCAGCACACTAAATCCTGTTCGGCTCTCCAACACCCCGGCGCACTCGCATAATCAGTCCTGCGGTTTCCAGTTCGTTCAACGAACGCTTCACCGTCATGGAACTCCTGGACAAAGCGGCGGATTGCAGCCACGAAGCAGACAAAACAGGGATTCCATTCTCATCCTCCTGTCCATCGGAAAGCTATGGCATCCAGCATCCGGCAGTACATGACCTTGGCTGTGCTGGACCGAAAGTCCAGCAACGCTCTGGGAAAGGGCATGCAAGGCGGAAGCGTGTGTCCATCGTCATAAATTCAAAAATTCATTTGGTTGGGTTCTCCTTTTCTTTGCTCGTTTGGATAAATAACGAGGGCAGTCAACCACAACCGCCCGAAAGCTCTGCCTGCACTCATGCTGGCACCTCCGGCACAGATCGTTGTAGCTGACACGCCCCCGGTCGTTAAGGAAAAAGGACAGCTCCTGTTTTCTCTTTTGGCTCATTCTCGGCACAATGGTATCCTCCCGATTTTGTGTATGGTTTCGGGGCGATTTTTAGCAAAAGCACCGCCTTGGAGCAGTGCAAAAATCCCCGAAGGATTTCTGACAGGGTAGACTACCCCCTGTCAGAAAAGTTTTGTTTCGGTATCATTATTTGTGTCAGTTCGCCGCTTCACCCTGATGTCGTTCCTGCCCCAGTTTCTCTGCGGCGTTTTGCTTCCGTTGGCACGCTCGTATCGGTCAGGGTTCCTCCATGTTCCTGCCGATAGTCTCTGCGGTGCTTCGCCGGGAAGCATATCCCATCATGACGGTCATTCGATTGGAATAATCCATCGATGAACTGACTACATTATGGAACATTTTTGACCCCCGTGGCGTATATCCGCAAAGTAGGATTTTTCGGCTGAAAAGCAAGAAATTTCCACGATTGTGGACAAGGCATGATATAATGAAATTGGCAGAAATACAGACACAGGAAAGAGAACACGCCATGAAAAAGGCTTATCCATACAGGAAAAACTAAAGGATTTGCGAGTTGTAGAGAGAGGCTCTCACGCTGAAACAGCTTGCAGATGAAACCGGAATCGCTTCATCCACTCTGGGCGGCTATGAAAGCGACGATTACAAAGACATCAGCCATACGAATCTTGTGATTCTTGCCGAATACTACCATGTTTCCACTGACTGGTTGCTGGGACTCACCGAATCCCGTGAGGTTCAGAATCACGATATAGCCGAGCCTCATTTGGACGATGAAACCTTGGATATTCTGAAAAGCGGCAGGCTCAACAATCACGGCTACTCTGTGAGATGATAGCACCCAGATTTTTCTAAAGCTGATGACTGACACCGAAATTTATGTGGACGGCATCGCCACCATACAGATTAAGAATATGAACGACTGGCTGAATGCAGTTCGGCTCAAATTGTACAGCAGCATAACCCGGAAAGCAACGACCTGTATGTTCAGGGTTCTAGACGCTGCCCGGATTGACGAAGAGAATATTTCTTCCATAACATCCACGGCGATCTGGATCGGGTCATTCGCAGCATTCGGGAAAAAGAATCAGAACGCCACGGAATCTGCCCCCCATTGAACGCCCCACATCCAACAACAAAAAGATGCAGCAACTTTTGCAATCTCTGAAATATAAAGAGTAACCCCATTGAAGAATTTTTGGCGGTATTTCTGTGAGGAATTGCAGATTGACTATGACAAACTCTCTGAGGATGAGCATAGCACCATGAAGCAGATGTTTAAAAAAATCAAAATTACTCAAGAGCTTTCCGAGTCATAAAAACAAATCCGTAAATAATTTCTATTGGTTTTCAAAAGGGCATACATCAACCGTTACTACATTACACATCTTTTTGGTAGGAGGTAATTCACATGACAAATGTAAAAAGGCTTATTTTTAACAACCATCGGACTGATTGGCGGAGGATATGCCATATATAAGAGCATCAATAAAGAAACATCCAAATACAGTTTGGAATGGATAACAGGATTATCTGATGACCAATGGTCAAAAGAACGAGAAATCGGACAAAAATAATTTTCGAAACTCAGAATTAGATATTGCATTTCGTGAGAAATTGTCATAAGATTTTAGGATTGTTCGACAAGGTAAAAAGTGCCAGAGATTGGGCAGGCAAAACACCACAAGGCCCGGCTTACCATCGTGAACATGGATTTGGATTGTATCACTATCTCATATCGGATTACTAACACTCTAAACCTGCGTTGATTTCCCTTTGAAAGTAGCAACAGCGTCAACTGCCATAATGGCGGTTGGCGCTGCTATGCTTTTATGTCTGTAAATTGGTTACAGTAAATTACAAATTATTTTCCATACTGTCAAATTGCTGTTGCAAAGCTTCAAGGCCTCTGAAATACTCTCGATATCCCTTAGAAACTGCCGCTGCGTCTTCCCTATTGTCCGTATACGGAATCTCAATCAGGCGATAACGATCCCCCAAATCCTCACGATTTGTCTGCATGAAAATAACTCGTTGCCATTGACTCTGCATCTTGTAATCTCATTGCCCAAAACAGATAGAACGGATCAATTGGTGCATCAGGGAAACGGAAAAACAATAGAATCTCTTTTGTAAATACCATACGTTCCTGCCCAGGCATAACCATACATGGCTCACCAATATTTTTGGAAGCTCGAGATGGGGTAGCTATTTCCCAAGCTTTTAATTCCGCTATTTGTACCATTCCAAAATTTCTGAGCAATCGCTTCCGGAACCATATTTGTGCTATTAGGATTCACCCTGCCTGCTCGTAAATCCACAACTTTTATATACGGAATATCGCCCGTGCGGACATCTGCTGATGGGCTACCATGACCACCACGCACAGTAATGATTCCGTCATCAATTGAGACTGCCAAGCGTGCGCATGGTAAATCCAGGAAGTTTATCCTTTACTTTAGATTCAAGCAAGGACTCTGATTTGTTCCCAGAAAAAGTTGGAATAGCAACATATGATTTAGCCATAGGTTCTGCCTTGATATGGTCTGACGTAGGTGTGGTTTTACCACTCATCAAGGCTCTTATATCAATAATAGCTTTGTCATCGATCTCTTCTGTGCGATTGCCATTCTCGTCAACAACAAACAAATCAAACCATCTTTATTTAGGCCAATCGTCGGTGCATTAGATACCCATACCCATCCGTCTTTGAACCAAGAAGGCGTAGCTGCCTTACGCCCTGTTCCGATTTTTTCAAAAAACATAAAAGTTAGTTTTTGCACGGCAGAAACCCTGAAAAAGCTTCCATAGGAACATTTATTGCTCCACGCAAGATGAAATGTTCATCCATCCATTCTCTAAACCACTGGTACGATTTTGAGAAAAAATAAGTTTCTGGCAACACGATGCCCAAGCGACCGCCATTCTGTAGCACTTTCCATGCACGCTCTACAAAGGCAATTCCAAGTTCTGTAGTCGGAGCATACGTATCTGACTTCAGTCCACCCTTTGTGTGTTTACATATTTTCGAGGTGAGAACTTTTGGCATCTGCGGCGCTAATTACAAGATCTTTGCCAAATGGAGGGTTTGTCAGAACTGCCGTATACCGGCCGTCACTTAGCACTGACTGTATTCCATTTGTATCTCCCTTCCATTTTGTTTCTCTGAGCGAATCACCATGGTGTGCGTTGGTTGAACCATCACCAATACCAACCATGAGAGCTCGTGTCAATTTGATATTGGTTCTATCTCTGTCCACACCAAACAGATTATAATGTGCCCATTGCGTTACAGCTTTTTCGCTAATACCTGTAGAAACAATTTTCATCAGTGCCGAAGACAAGAAACCACCAGTACCACATGCCAGGGTCAATACAACATCTTTTGTGTGTAATGCACATTGGTTCAGTACCTGCTTCAATTACACGAAGAGGAGTATAATACTGACCATCTCCAAGTTTCAACGTGGCATCTCTAAACACCTGAAAAGCCATAGAAAGGGCAGTTGGAGCCATTTCTCCGATATTCATTAGTTGAAGTCTCAAAACGATTTCTTGTATTGTATCAGCATCAAGGACAATATTATCAGGCTCGTCAGTAGCAAATAGTACTGGATGCTTTGCTTTATAGTTGGCAAATGCCTCATTAATACTTTTTCTTGTTTGAGCAGGTGAATTGTTCAATTGGAACAACAGTGGCTCACTTTTATCCCATTGACCATCATGATCAGAGTCCAACTTAATTAGCAGAAGGTTAGACATTTGGTTGAGCTGATCTTCACGGCGGGTAGAACAAGTATCACGTGAAGTAACAACGCCCAGCAACGCTGAAAATGCAGATTTCAGTTCCTTAGTTGTGGGGATATGAAGGTCTGAATATGTTATCCGCTTTTCTCCTGCAAGAATTAGGGTTTTCAGAAGGCTTCGGGAGAGGTCGCCCTTCTTCAACTTTAAAAACTACCTGCAGACGGTGAGCTTATATACTCTGACAAAGTCTACACCGTTAGTCCATATACCCAATCGAGCGTGAGGTTCCAAGCCCAAATAAATTTTTAGTTGGCTAATTCCTTCATGTTTATCAGGTTCCTTACACTCTATAATTGCAAGAATATGTTCGTAGTCGTTTACGAACTCAACATCATCAAATATTGCTATATCAACCGGATAGCCCTTAAAGCTTCTCTTCGCCTCTCGATTAGTAGCTTCTGATGGCGTTTTAGGAACGTGCCATTCAGTGTCATCTGAGTCCGGAGACGGACAAATAATTTGTCCTCTTTCCCAACCTAAGGACAGCAAATTCTCTAAAAACGGGCAAGCGAGTCAAATGATGTTCTTTAAATGATTTCGATTCGTATGCCAAGTGATTTCCTCCTTTTGTATCCAACTAAAATACTTTAGTCAGCTTCTTCAACGGTTTCAAAGTCCTCATGAATTATGACCTCACGCCAACTCTTTTCGAGTGGTTCATAGAGAAGATCATTTTCTTCACAATACTGTTTTAAAGGCTTTCATTGCCTTGATATTTGGGCGTGCTTTTCCATTTTCCCAACGATTCACGGTTGTAAAGGAAACACCGAGGGGCATCGCCAAATTCTGTTTGATTCATCAAACAGGATAATCTGAAATTTTTAATTTCGGAGCTGAAAGGCATCTACACCCTCCTTTGCCAGTTAAATAGATTTCTTGTTTTGAATTTTTCGTACTGTTGTATCCGCAGTTTCATTAAAACCAATCTGCTCACCTCATTTTTATATTCAAAAACAAGCCAATTTTTGATTTTTAGTAAATTCCTCTTTGTTCTCAGCAGATAAGTCATTTTCTTGCTTGGCGTTGGTATAGTGCTGTTTTCAGTCGTTCACAGTATCCTACTTTTTGAACTATCCTTTGAACCGTGCTCAGATTTAGCCAAACATAGCCCGTAGCTTGCTCTACTAAAAAAATCATAGGCTTTATCGTATTTTATCTAAACTTTGATAGATACTAACCATTGCATAACTGATTTCTTGCTTTACCCTATGCTCATCTTTTGCCTATTTTTCGCTCCAGCAAGAATGAATTCATCTAAATTGTCTTCCAGAACTCCTCTCCCATTTCGACAACATAAGCCGCCTTACAATGTCCGCTTCCCAACACATTAAGATAAAAATGGTATGCCTGTTTATTAAGTGATTCTTCCTTAGAAATAACTCTTTTGCTTTTTATTGGCTTCCGCTGCGGTTTTATTTACTTGATTTTTCTTTAATTAGAAGTGCTTGCTCTTTTTCGCCCTAACTCTGCAGATTTTTCTGCGATCTCGGCAAGCTGCTTTTTGATATTCCATTTTCAGTTCATCCGCCAAGCTCAAGATGGGAGTGTTTTCCTCTGCGGGGCAAGCTGTAATCTCGTCGTCAAGTTGTAAGTAGTACTGCTTTGCAACATAACCCTTTAGAATATTGTTTCCCTTTGGCAATCTCAATCCATTTCCACTTTTGTTTCCCATCAATATCCGTGAGTGCAGAGTATGTTGAAGGACTAATAAATATCGTCCCATTTCCTACAGCTCCACTAAATTTGCTATGCCAGATTCGTACTGTTACCAATCCAGGCAATACCGAACTCGTCTTCGGCATCCTCCTGCTGTTCTTTCCCTTTCATGCCAACTTTTGATAAAGTAATTTCTCGGTGTGTATACCCACCCACAGGAAACCCTATGCTTTAGTGCCCGATCCAGAGCTGGATTCAACAGTTTGTCAACTGCCGTCGTAATGTATCTTGCTGCACGAACAGCTTTTTCTTCTGATTTTCCATCTTCGCTGTCGATGAAAACAGCGAGGACTCCGTCCCCCATGAAATCCCTCACGACACCACCAGAGTAACGAATTGCCTGTACAACAGTTCGAATATAGCTTCTGTATATTTTTACGAGTTGAGCGGTGTTAAACTTTTCGGGAAGTTTTGTTGATTCACGTATATCAACAAAAAGGACAGAGGCCTTCCCACGGTAAATCTTATTTGAGTCAGCAAAATCACTTGTTAATGGCAATTGGTCAGACATGACACTTTGAAGCACCTCAGATGAAATGATTCTACTGATGGCTGCTGACAGCAGGTCAACCTCGGTTTTCTTGATTTTATCTTCGCTCATATAGGTTCTCCTGCGATTAATGATTTGACTCAAGATAATATGCCTCGCCGTTTCCTGCTGAAGTAAAACGTATACCCCCGCCCTTACTGGAAGGCCACTCGTTTTTACTTTTTAGAAACTTTAACTTTGTTTTCGGTTTCGTTTGCGTAATGAGATGCTACGTTTATGCAATCTCCGAACGCTTTAACATCGTAGGAATCGGCAATTCCAATTTTTAGTAACGATTACACTGTCAAATGTAACGCCCACTCCAATGCTAATATTCGGGCCGAGATTTTCTTCCTGAATAATACGATTGATTACGGTCTCCGAACAGTCAGCATATCCCTTCCGCACAGACCAGCGTTTTGCACAGCCAGCGATTTCACCATGTTATCTTCTTCTCGTGCAGCCTTACCGCCCCAAAATACCATGAGACCATCACCCATAATATCAATCACTTTTCCATGATAGTGTTTGACCACTTCTAATAATGCTGTGAGAAAGACGTGCATTGTAAGGAATGTCTTTTCAGGACCTACTTGCTGGGCACGCTGAGTAGACCGTCTCATATCCACAAAGAGAACAGCATAATTTCCCTTGTCGTATGAGCCGAACTCAAGCTTATCCGCCTCAAAACCAGGGATCACATCAGAAATAGCCTCAGCACTATGCTCAAACATTCTTTTTTCAATAGTGATATTATTTCGTGCCTGATTGAAATGCTTCAATGTACTTTTTGTAAAATTGCAGAAGTGTCAACACTCATGGTAATCCTCCTCAGTACATGGATAACAAGAACAGCACACAGATAGCTACCAAGACTACCAAGGCACCTGAAAAAGAGCGTAGCGTCCACTTGTAAGTAGCTTGCTTCTGGCGATTGATATCATTTAACTTATAAAGTTCAGCTGCCATATTTACGATTACATCCTCGTCGTCCATAGACAGGACATCCTCTTTATAGCTATCAAAAGAGTATTCTTTCGTGGATTGTGGTAAGAACCATTTAGATTTATATCCAATCTTTGACACATGACTACGAATTGTCAAAATACCAAAAACAAACACGCTGATGGTAGTCACAGCAAGCAATGTAGCCAGAATGATAAACGCCACTCCCTGCCAACTACAAGGCTTCACGAGAGCAATAAGCTCCCCGATAGGCTCGTAGCAAGCGAATACTCCCCACAACAATGGCGACAACAGCAGCCATTATTATAGATACCTTAGTATCTGCCAGTTGGATATAGGACGAAATATCAGAAATAGCATTGGATAAGAAAGTCTGTTTGACTTCAACCGTTTTTCTTCTCGGCATTCGCAGGAGTTAGTGTTATCCATCTATGATTCTCCTTTACCAGTTTATTGAACTTATTATATCATCAATATAGCGTTTTTACAACAATCGGTAGAATTTAATCCCCTCTCACACCACCAGTACGTGCCGTTCGGCATACGGCGGTTCAACATAACTTCAAGGCATGACGCTTATTATAATATTCGAGACAACTTATTAGTCCTGCTTTCGCAAGCACTTCCTCAGAGATTGCTCTTACAACACACGTCTTCGTGACAAACCCATTGGTAGCGGTCACCACAGTATGAGGTTAGCCTCGCAAGGTCCTTGCCTATTCCCAGTTTCTGCAAGCCCCACTGTCGCTTCTTTGGTACTTTCCACCACTTCCAAATAATAACCCGAAGCCTTGTCCGTAAATGTGCGTCAATCGCTGTCATCGCTGTTTTTCATAGAGCCAAGGGCATAATAGTTAATCCATCCTCTTGTTACCTGATTGATTTTCTCTATCTTCTCCCTTACTTTTCCAGGCGTTTTCCTACAGGTCAGTTCTTTTAGCTTGCGCTTTATTTTTACAATCGAGTCTTGGTGCGCTCTACATTTCCATTCTTTTGTCTTGCTGTCCTTGTAAAAACCGAAGCCAAGATATTTCAGCTCTAATGGTCTTGTGATGTGAGTTTTGGTCATGTTGACCTTTAGCCCAAGTTTTCTCTGTATCCAATCCGATACCGTCCGCATGACTCTTTTTGCACTCGTTTCGCTCTTGACCGCAATAACGCAGTCATCAGCATATCTCGTAAATCGTAGTCCTCTTGCTTCAAGTTCTTTGTCCAGTTCATTCAGCATGATATTTGATAGTAACGGTGACAGATTCCCTCCTTGTGGTGTTCCGAGTCTTGTTTCTTCGTAGCCTTGTGGTGTCATCACTCCTGCTTTCAGGTATTTGCGGATAAGCGACTCCGTATCCCCGTCATTTATGATGACGTGAACGAGACTCATTAGCCTGTCCTGCGGTACATTGTCGAAAAAATTTCTAGGTCGATATCTACTATCCACTCGTAGCCCCTCATTCAGATAGATAAGCAGCTGCCTGATTGCCATTTCGCAGCTACGATTCGGTCTGAAGCCATAGCTCCATTCCGAGAATAACGGCTCACACATCGGGTTTATCACCTGCACGATACCTTGCTGAATTACCCTGTCCATTACGGTCGGTATACCGAGTTTCCTCACTCCTCCGTTTTGCTTGGGTATCTCTACCCTCCCTAACCGGTTGTGGCTTGTATTGTCTCTGCCTGATTTGCTCCCCGATACTTCTCCAATGCTCTTTTGATATAATCTCCAAGTTCTTCAACTGTCACTCTGTCCACACCGCCTGCACCTTTGTTGACGCAGACCCTTTTGTAGGCGGTGTTCATGTTTTTCTTTGACAGTATCTTTTCCAACAGTTCCGACATTGCCTTGTGTGCGTTCTCCTTTCCGTTCCCATGAATAAGCCTTTTATGTTATGCGGTATCTGCTCAATTACGTTTCGCACTTTCCGCTGTCAGGTATTTCATGGGGCATACGATTTGATTACACAGTTACCTTGTTCAGCCCTTCGATATCATCCATTTCAGAATCATACCTACTACGGCTTCTGCTGACTTCTCACAGTTCGTTGTTGCTACGGCGAGTTTCCTCGTCTGTGAGACCTCACGGGATAAGCCTGCCAGTCTTTCCTCGTCTACCTGCCTGATTTACGCCTACGGGTTACGGTTGCCTTTTTGGACTTTGCTGCTTTTTAGCCAGCTCATCCGCCGTAAACGCCTTAATATCAGGTTTCTGTTCGTCAGGCTACGATTTCGCTATCCCTTCTTCTCGCCTACACCTCGCGATGTAAACCTTGGGAGTCGCTATGGGGTTCGTCGGCAACTACGCCCCTTGTGGACTTGCACCACAGATTGACGGCATGCCCGTCATAGCTAAAAAGCGCCCACCGACCATTTCCGGTGGGCGCTACGCTGTGTATTCAGTTATTCTCCCATAACTTCCAACATTATTCTTGCTCCCTGCCTAAAAGCTATTCTGGAAGTTGTAATATCCTCGGCCGTATACCAGAATTCTTCGAGGACTCTCATGCCATTACCTCCCCGTAGATTAGTTCTGAGAGGACAATTTCTTCCGCCCGGGTGTAAATGTTGTTCATGCACCGTACCCACTCCATTTGATGAGTACGCTTCAGTTCCTCGGTCACTCCTTCAGCAACCTTCATCTGACAGATAATTGTATTTAACCGTTCCCGTACCTGTTCGTTCAGATCGGCAAGATATGTCCAGAGTTGTCCACTGAGAATTAGGGTCACTGTAGAGGATTGAGTGATGCTCTTTAAGGTAATCCCCGTGCATCCTCCATATTTACCAATAGAGCAGTGTTCCTCCGGGAGCTTCAAATCTGGGATATAGTAATCTCCGGCCAGTGTATAATACAGTCCATTATTTTTATCATAAATGTGTTTCTTCAATTCGTTCATTTTATTAATCTCCTCATTCTGGTTTCATATTATCGCAAGTCTGACTCTCCAGAAATATTGGTAAATCTTTGGTAAAATTGAGAGTGAAACACAAAAAACGCTTAAAAATAGGGGCTTATAAGACGATTTGAGACTTTTCATCACGCCCAGTAAATCCTGCCGTGGCAGACGAAACAGATTTTTGCATAGTGTTTTTCCTCTAAAATGCTGTGGATTCTATTTCTATAGCCATCTCCTCAGCCGTTTTTCGGATTTCTTATCAATATTTCCAGTGCAGCTTTTTTTCTGTTTTATTTATACCGACATTTGTACCGACATTTATACCGACATTTTGCCTGCTCATCTCCAATACATTTTTATTATAGGGAATTCTGCACTTAATATAATTGTCTGTGATTTTCAAAAATATTCTCAGCGGACAGGCTCCTTTTTCTATCGGAACGTAAAACTTATCTGACTTTTTATAAACAGAAGGTCATATATGCAGGTATACACACTATTCTATCTTTCACTACAAGATTTCTAGGATGGATAATATAACTCTCCCTATTCTTGCTTTTATATTTTTCATTAAATCTATTGAGAGAAGCTGTAGAATACTTTTTCCCTGACTTTACCTCTATAGGATACATTTTTATATTTCAACTTACTGTTATTGGATATAATAAAATCAATTTCTATGTCATTACGGTGTTTTTTTCGCGTGAATAGTGAGTATAAAAAGTACAATTTATGTCCATTTGCCACAAGCATCTGCGCTATGACGTTCTCATATAACATTCCCTCATTAATAGATAGTTTATCATTTTAGAATCTGTGCATATACTTCACTCTCTAACAACTCGTTTTCATCAAATGCATGACTGAGCAAAAGTCCTGTATCCCCCATATAGCACTTTACATAAGTTCGTTCTTCATTGATTGAGAGGCCAACATTGGGATCATTACACAAAAAACACTCGTTTGAAATCATAGAATCAGACAGCCAAAAAAAAGTTTCACTATATCGATTCGCATAACTGCCTTCCTGTATATTTTTGAATACGACACGTTTCTCATGCTGTGACAATAATCCGGGTATTTGATCAAAAATCGCCAAAACTTTGCCACGATACTGTGCCTTAATCTTCATAATATCATTACGATACAATTTCAAAATATCCCGTTTTTCAGCATCCACTAAGCTGAAATCTTTTTTATTTTCAATGTAAATGATAAGCGGTTTTGGCATGCCACCCACTAGCATATACTGCTTAAAAAGCAACATGGCCTTATTATGCATGCCTCTTTCCAAAGGCTCCCGCTTTTCAAAACATCTTTTTATATAATTTACAAGCTGTTCTTCTCCCAGCGCCCAGGCAAACTCCTCAAAATCAAGCGGATACATGGTAATGCTTCTCTCCTCTGAGGGGATAACGATATCCTTAACATTTTTCCTTAATGGATATCAGTGAACCTGTTTCTATATAGTCGTATCTACCGTCAGCAACAAGATACTTTATTGCGGCTCTTGCTTGTGGAAACATCTGTACTTCATCAAAAATCAGCACGGATTTTCTTTTGATAAGATGAACCCCATAGTAGGTGCTAAGCAGCATGAATAAATCATCAAGCTTGTTCAGGTATTGACTAAAGTATTCTTCTACAACCTTATCCTTCTTTGCAAAAATCTATAAGAATATATGACTCATATTCTTTCCTTGCAAATGCCTCAACAATTGTAGATTTGCCAATACGCCTGGCGCCCTCCAGCATTATCGCTTTTGTTCCACCGCAGCCATTTTTCCACTCCAATAATTTGCTATAGATTTTTCTTTTTAAAATCATCCGATTCTCCCTCGCAGTTACAATCTACCTCATTGGGTGGCATTTTTGATTATGCGCAGTGTTTATATATGGTATTTCTTTTGATTATACGCACATTATATTGGACTTTTTGATTATGCGCAAGTATAATATTTTATAATTTTTATGATTATGCGCAGTTAAATTGCCCCTTCTTCTACCCGCATATAAATATCTTTCCCTCATCAAAATCAAAAATAAGAGATGCCATCTTTAGAATCTGATATCCGATGACGCCTGATACGTGAAAAGCTTGGATTGAATGGCAGACATATCCGTTATAACTGCCATTACATCACTGTAGTCTTTTCCAAGCGCAGTCATTTTCGGAATTTGAACTACAGCGGAAGCCGCATTCACAGCCGGAAAGTCTTTCTCTTTAAAGGAATCCTCCAACATGCAGGTATTCGCGCCGGTATCCAAAAACAAACTTATAGTTTTCTTCTCCGATACAGACATCCACTACCGGGAGAATATCCGTATGCATCTCATAGATTTCTGCAGGAACGGAAAACTCTTCATCCAATATCAACTCTGAAGCAGCATAATGCAGAAGCACTTTATGGCTCCTGATAAGATTGATTCCCATGGTTCCCGTGAAAATGAGATCCGGTCTTAGTCCCTTAAGAGGCTTCTCCACATAATCCATATCCAGAAGAACGACAGATATATCGGTCAAGTTCCAATCCCGACACTGCATATCGCACTTTCCCTTTTACGGTAGTTTCCGTCTTTACCGCTCCGTCAAACTTGGATACTTCTTTCCGCTCTTCCTTAAAAATCTTTAAAAATATCTGCTATTCAGGCATGTTTGCATGGCACCGGTATCAAACGCCATTTTTCCCTGCTCTTACCGTTTACAGAAACGTCAAGCAGGATAATCCCGTTAAGCAGTTCAAAAGGAATTTTCATGGTTAAGATAAGCTCCTTTCTTCCTCCGGTTCATAGATCCTGCGAAGCGTTTTTCTCTGCCCTAGCTAAAAATCAGAGACAAAACCGGCCATAAGGGTAATTGTTCCGCCAATCGTAATGCACCACCGATAATCCAGCATCTCTCCAAGAAAAGCCCATCACTAAAGAAAATACACTGCATCCGGCTGCAACCAGAACCCCACGGAAAGCATTGACACGAGACCGGAGTTTCTCCGGAATATAAGTCTGTACTGGCTGCATCTCTTATAATGGCGCTGTTACTCCTGAGAAAGCCGCAAAATTCCTCTGTTTAAAAAGCATCAAAGGATAAGGAAGCCAGAGCAAACACATATCCATCGCGGAATAGCTTTTGATAGACAAAGAACACGAAACCGAACTTCTTCTTATCCGGAATTTTAATTCGATATTGTAATGCACTGCCGATGGACCTTCCTATAAACTCCACTACGGAAAAATGCGGCATACATTGCCGCCGTGAAACCCGGAAAAGTACGAAAAAGCGATGAGAAGGGGAGAAAATCCGGTGTCAACGCCATTGCTCACCGCCATATATTCATAAAGACCTAAAAGGCCGCGTTCTTTCTTTAAATACTGTACCGCCTCCCGTATGTCCGAGGCCCATGCCTTAAGAGAATAGGGGTTCGGAATGATGCCGTTCCGTTTCATCCAGACGAATAAAACTCCGTGATAGCGGCAAGAAGCGATAGTCCGCCCTGCGCAATCAGAATCCACGCCACACCGAACGTGTCCAAAAGCACTGCGGCAAACGGAGTCATAATCACCGTTAAAACCGGATAAAGCATTGAAGATACCGCGTAGCCCTTTTGCTCTGCGCCTTTCGGGATTAATTCCGATAAATACTGGTGAACGCCAACTCGTCCACCGATCCGAGACAAGCCAGAAGCAAAGACAGCGCGAGATACCCGATGTGGAAAAGTCAAAAAAACAAGAGCCATAGTCCCATGCCGAAAAATCAAAAAGGAATTGGCAACATCTCCCATAACCAGAAAGGTCTTTCTCGGAAGTCGATCCATAATAGGCGCAATAACGATAGGGACAAACAAGAAAGGAAGCAGCTGTATTGCGAGAATCAGAGCGGATGCCAAAGTGCTCCCGGTTTCATCGAAAAACCAGGAACGCCAGTGCAAAACTGCTCTGCAATTCCTCCGATAGTCCCCATCGTAGACGCAAAGAATCACCAAGCTGAAAATTTCGATTCCAGAGTTTTTGTTGTTGTCATATTTCCCTCAGCATACCTATTTTCTTCCACCATACCCGACAATAGTATTTTTAGTATAATCCTGAGAAGGAATGTTATAGCCTTCTCTTAAAAACTATACAACTTGATTTCATAATGATCCTTATTTAGCCATCTCATTATAAGGCAGTTTTTGGCTATCTCTTCATCCTTATCCATAGCATTTTCCGCTTCTGCTTTGATTAATTTTTCCCTATATATCCCTCTAAATTATTCCAAAACTTTGCAGGTACTCCAAGTACCATCTCCAATCTTACAGCTACCTCCGGAGTTAACTGTACTCTCCATTTATAAGCTTACTGATATGTTTTTCGAGACATATCCATTCTCGCAGCAAAACTCTTTTTGACTCATTCCTCTGTCCTTAAGCTGCTCTTTTATCGTCGCTCCGGGCGGTGTTGCAATAATGCTACGACTTCTATTCTTATTTGTTTTGTACGTAACTTCCAAAGCATCACCTCTTCCTTGTAATTTACCTTATAGGTAAATCCGTAATTGACATAAATACAGTTTTTATTCATAACAAGATACCGCCCTCTCCGCGAGCGATACTCATTAAGAATTATAATTCAATATTGTGATAATATTTAATCATTTCTTTCTGCACATGTTCCGGAATTAGAGTATTCCGGTAACAATTGCTTTTCCATTATAACTATTCCCTTTAAATATGTTTTTCTTCCAGAATCAGTTTGTTTCCGCATAATATCTCCATGTAGCTGATTGTAATCCACTTAACTTTTCGGGTTCAAGCGCCAATAACTTAAAATGATAATCGATTCTGAACTGCGCTGTACCTTTTTAAATATTTCTTCATCGAAGGATATTCTTCCTTTTTAGTTTTTGAAATATGTTCGTGAAAACGGCGCGGTAAATCTATTGTTTCCTATTCTAAGTAGCTCTCCTCCCTGTTACAAAATCCCGTACACGCATCTTGCTTTGGCATATTCTTCAATTTTGTCTTCCGTATCTATAATAATATTCTTTCTATCTACAGGAATGGAAATGCCCTGCAGTGCCAGTAAGTCTCCCAGCACTTCAGGAAAATGGCTTTCATGGGTAGTATTTCCGGGGCGTGACCACGATGCTCCGGAAAAAGTACCGCTTCCAATAAAGATAGAATCCGAAATTCCAAAAATGGCCTAAATCTCTTCTAAAAATATCCAGTTGCTTTTGGATGTAAGCAAACATAAAAAGAATCTATTCCCATAAGATCCGCAATAACCTTTGCTCTGCTGCATATGGCTGCATTGATTTCGGAAAATACGTCCGGACTGCTCTTTCTTTCAGACTCGCTTAGCTCCTCTATGCCTACTCCCAATGCCTGTGCAATTTTATTTAATGTTTTGGCAAAGGCTTGGCAGAGTCGGATGATTCAATTTTATTAAGAGTAACTACTGAGATTCCGGCAATTTTCGCTAATTCATATTATGTTAGTCCCCTAGCTTCCCGTAATTTTTAGTTTCTCTCTACTATACATGGCGTCCCCCTTTTTATTGTATTTTTATTTTATTTTTCAGTATTGTTTCATCATTATATTTCTATTATTATATTTTCATTTCATTATTATGTTCTTGTTTCATTTTATATTGCAACAGGAAAAACTATTTTTTTACAAGAATAAGGCATAAAAAGATAAAATAAAAATCGTAAGAATATGAAAATAGCGCTTTATCTCTCTTTCTCTGCTTTGTGGATACTGTATAAAGAAAAATAAGGAAAGGATAAAAATCATGAAAATTCATAAGCCCACCGTCATTAGTCTCGCTTTTTAGCAGCCGTTTATCTTATTATGCAGTGGAGAGGAAATACTGCCTCTGTGGAGAAAAATAGCCAATCCTCCTCTGAAACACAGACTGCGGCGACAAAATCCGATAAAGAAAAAGGGGTAAACGAAACGGAAACAAGTTCCGAGGAACACAACTCCCAAAAGTAATTCCAAAGCAGTCTACACCGCTTATTTAACCCTCTTAAAAAGAAAAGCAAAAAGACATTGAAGCCTATACGGCAAGCTTACGAGGAAGATAAAGACGGAGCGCCTATCAGTGTAGAAACGAAGGGGATTGCTGTAGCCGATGTTTATGGAGACAGCACGCCCGAGTTACTTTTTATAGACGCTGATAGCGGGAGGGTGATGCCATTCGCGCGAATCTCCACATTTACAGCTTCCAAGACGGAAAACCTGTGGAAATGGCGAAGAAGGAAAATCTGATTATCAGAGTAGGTGGCGGCGCTGTTTACGACATTTTCCTGACGGAAAAGGGACAAGCGCCTCTACCTTGAGCAAATTGATTTCGATGCGAAGGAAACGGATGTCCTCTACCTTCTCCCTATGTCCGGCAATTTCCCCTGAGTGGGACAAGCAGGCAAGTATAGCTATGACCCGGAGAAAGGGTTGAAAATGACGAAACTTCTCCGCAACGTTCCGATGAAGAATTCATCCTCTATGATAAGCCCGTGAGAAAAGGCAGACTACTACGCCTTTAAAAAGAATTGAGGAAAAATCCGAAAAGTTTGATTAGTAACTTTGGAGGAGAAGAGAAAAAGAAAGTTCCGCCCTGAGCTACGAGTGAAGCTCTCCCTTTTTGGAAAAAGCAAGCACAATAATGCGATAGAGCAAGAACAGTAAGACAAAAATGAAAAGGCTTTCTTGCCTCCTCCTCAGAATCACTTTATCAGAAAATTGATAACGGAGAATTGGACTTTTTCACTCCAAGAGATAGAAAAACCTTCGATGAGCGCATCATTCATCACTATTCGCTTCTCCGGGAGTGACTTTCCGCCGCAGCACCTCTTCGTATTCGGCGATAATCTCATCGCTGAGGAGAGGAACAATGCTTCCCACAAGAGCCTGTTCCAGAACCGCTCCGGGCACGGAATCCCATCGAAGAAGGGCGGAAACCAGCACATTGATATTCATCACTACATATAGCTTCATACGTTATTTTCCCATTCCTTACGGCTTCGATCTCCGCATTGATTTCATCCAGCGTCATGTCGGCTACATCGGCATTCTCCGCATCATTACTCATGCGCTTCATGGCAGCGACAGCTGCCGTCGCCTTATAGTTCTCTTCCGGCAAAATCATGCTGAATGGGATGCCGCGCACCTGCACAGAGCGAGTCAGGAACATGCGGATTGCCGTAGGCAAGTCAAGGCCGAGTTGAGAATATACATCGGAAGCTTCCTTCCGAAGGTTGTCGTCTATCGAAGCTGAAGTAATCCATTTGCCGTGATTACACCTCCATTCAAATTTGCATTTGTTTGTAATGCAATCGTACCACATGGAAATCAAGTGAATTACAAACTCATGCAAGCAGGAGTTCAATAGAACTACCTGATCCTTCTTTCTTCTTCCACTAAAAATCAGGTTCTGGGATATAATAATCCCCGTCAAGCGCATACTGAATCTCGTTTTTCGCTCTAAAATCAAGGCTTTTGCAACTCTCGGTTGTCAAATTGACAAGCCCGATTTCTTCCCTGCAACCGGATTTTTTCCGATAGTATGAGGCGTAAAGACGGAGTGAGCAAAAGCATTTTCCAAAGCGAAACATTCTTTTCCTATCTTATAGAATGCGCTCGACACAAAAAGGCAGGCTCCATAGCTATGAAGAAGAAAGTGCATCGGCTCGAATACAGCATCATAAAAAGGAGTAGAGTATGATACTTGCAGACAAGATTATTGAATTAAGAAAGAAAAACGGCTGGTCCCAAGAAGATCTCGCAGAGAAGCTGGATGTCAGCAGGCAGTCTATTTCCAAATGGGAAGGAGCCCAGTCCATTCCGGATATGAATAAGATTTTGAAGTTATCCGAGGTCTTTTTCTGTAAGCACGGATTATCTCTTAAGGACGAGATAGAACTGGACAGTACGGAAGAAGCCCCAAAGGTTGATACGGACTCTTCCTTTAAAGAAGTTCCCGTTTCCATGGAGGAAGCCAATGCTTTTCTCGCACACAAGAATCAGGCCGCTTCTCAAATTGCCTTAGGGGTATTGCTTTGTATCCTTTCCCCTACCCTATTGATTACCTTAACCACCCTTCAGGAAAGTTCTCTTCTTCTCTCTCAGAGGGAAAAGCAGTCGGGATCGGGTACTCTTCCTCTTCCTTTTTGGTTGGCATTGCAGTGGCCTTATTTATCAAAAGCTCTATAGAAGGGGGACGTTTCCACTATATGGAAAAAGAGCTTCTGAATACTGCTTACGGAGTAAACGGTATGGTACAGGAGAAAAAATCCCGTTTCCCAGGAACATATACTTCTCAGATGATTTTAGGCATTTTTCTTTGCATCATTGCTGTAAGCCCCATCTTTATCAGTATGATTCTCTACGGAGAAGATGATCTCCATACCGCTCTTGCCGTGCCTTTCCTTCTGCTTTTTGTGGCCGTTGGCGTGTTTCTGATTGTCAAAACGAATATTATTTGGGATTCCATGAACATGCTTTTTAGAGCAAGGGGATTATAGAAGGGAGAAAAAATGGACGAGCATAAAAATGAAAACCGTAGGGCAAATATACTGGTGCTTGGTAACGGCTATTTATCTGGGATACAGCTTTATTACCCGGCGCTGGGACATCAGCTGGATTGTTTGGCCGGTAGCCGGAGTGAGGCTATGGGGCAGTATGTGGCATTGTCAATTCCTTTAGGACGGAGCCATAGCTTCTCATAAAACTTAGCTATTCTTAAAGCTGCCCCGTAATGCTTTTTGTCCTAAGTCTTGGACAAAAAGCATTACAGGGACTTAACTCATCAACACGTTTTTGTCCTATAACCCTTTTTATATGAAAACTTAGGGAGGGGTGACTCATTTTGAGTTACTCCTCCCTTTTTATAGCTGCCATTTCCCGACAGTCCCTTTTTATTACATACTATCCAAGTAATTCCCTTTATGCTTTCCGTTCTTAATTTTAAAAAGAACTCTCTGTCTGTCAGAATCAAATATCTCTATCAAGTCTTTCATATTCCAAATCAAATTTATACTGTCTAATTCTGATCTGTCAACCCAAAATACTCTTCCTTCATCTGATGAGCTTCAACTCACCACTGAATTTTATCAGTCTTATATAAAGAGTACCAGATATCTTGTTCCATCCTCCTGTATCCAGTCCTTGAATCCGCATACTATAGGATTTTTCGATAATAAGGCCCTGTCTCTTCCTTCATTTCTCTGATAACAGATTCAAGTATAGACTCATCTTCTTCCACATGTCCTCCGGGAAATACCAAACCGTCAGTTCCTGTTTTTCCTGAACCAAAAACCTTGCTTCCGTCTGGAAATTAAAACACATATTTGTTAACTCTATCCCTGTTTTTCTACTCAATTTTTCAATTCCCATATATACCTCTCTTTTTAAGATATTCTAATATCTTACTATACACAGTCAATTAAAATCGGTATATACCTAGGTCTTATGCACTTATTTATGTATTATTTTCTACTATTATGATCTCATCCATAGAAACCTGAAATACAGCTGACAGTACTATCATTTCCCGACAGCCCCTTTTGTTTTATTTTCTTGACTTATAGAACTCTTTATACTTTGGATCATCATTATCAAAGTATCTGAAGCTACTGCCTTTATCTTTACAAGTTTCTGCCATATTTCAAAGGCCTTATCAAGCTCACCGTTTTTCATATGCATACTTTTGCCTTCATATGTTTCAGCTCTTCATCAAAATAAATGCAAGTTATCATTATTTTCTGTCATTCTCTCAAGCCATATTTTTGGCATTCACCAAATCATTATTTTTCAAGTGCTTTTTAAAGAAGTTTTTGCATATCCATAGCCCCTGATTCCATTTATCTCCCGACTCCGGGAATGCTCTCCAGACCTTTATCAGCAATTTCAAAATCCTTCTTTTTAAATTACCTTCATTGATTTTAGTTACTGCATCCTTACCGTATGCTACCGACATTTGCATATCTTTCATCATCAAGTAACATATCTTATTCCTCTCGGGTATTTTCTACTTTTTATAATTTTACCACTAATGCCAGCTTCTGCCCACATAATATGCTAATATGATGGAGATCAATAATGTTTGATAATGTTTAACCTTTTACAAATGACTGTTTTAATTCATCCAGCTCTTTTAGTTTTCTTTTCAAATACTGATTCACTCATACCTTTCCGGTAGCAATCTCATAATAAACATTAAATTCCGGATGATTATTTTCTTTTACAACCGCTAAAAGTTCTGCAAAAATATCCCCTGGCATTATTATAACTTTTTGTTGAACTATAATCTTCTCTTTTAGGCATCCACTGCAGCTTTATAAAAATTTATTCAGTATTTTGCTCAGTTTCTACATCGTCATCATAACAAAAGAACTTTGTTTCAAAACAAACTGCCAAATCTCCTGTCCCAAAATTTTTACATTGTCAGGCAAATACCGGTATCACGAGGATTGCGGCATATCAACTCTATCGTTATCATTTCAAGTATTGAAGCCGGATCTCCACCGACACAACTATAACTTCCGGCAACTGAAGTTTGTGCACCTTCCGCACTTTTAACTCTTCATAAACTGTACTGCTATCAAGTAATACTAAAAGCAATTTTAGCTCTATCTCCAAAAAGCTTTCCCTTCGCTTAATAATTTTGTACTTATCAAATTCGTTCATTCATCCTCCTTACTCTCATTGGAAAATGGTATCCTTAACCATAATTATTCTTCAATCTTTAGTCCATTTATATGAGGCAAACTTTATCAATCCGGCACCATTAAACTCATTACTCACCTGAGAAATCTTTTCCTTAGGAATTTCTTTTAACTTATTATAAAAACTGATGTACTTATTCTTAAACTTATCTTCTTTAAGAATCTTATTAAAATACTTTTTCAGCCTTATCTTTTTCCCCCAAAGTAATAGACATAGTACAGTAGGGTTATGGACAATCGACTTACCATTTAGGATATTCTCAATATTGGTTTCTGTATCTTCAAAATCGTCAAATATGGGCATTATATGATCTCTGATAAGTCCGCTAATTTCTTCCACTAGTATATTTTATAGCTTGCCCCGCCAACTGCCACCATTTAAATGGAGTTCTCCCCAACAGAGCTCCATCTCACCACCCAAATACAAAACCATTATTGATATTTGCCTTTTTCATGCCTTTTTGAATATATGGCAATATGCGGTATGAACTCTACGCTACACTCATAGTTGTTTCTATTGGCTTGAAAGTAAATTTCATAGATAAGGTCCTTATTTTCAGATGTTTTTCTTTGAGTGTCTGCCCTTTGCCTATTATCTTAAAAATCCGAAATTCCTGACTATTTCCTGCCGAGCTTTTTCACATAATTCTCTTGGTTTCATTTTTCAGATACTCCTTAAGTATTCTATTAATTCATTTATAAGCCAATATTTCCACAAAAAGCCTTCCATAAAAATGATGGAAGGCTTTCGACTATCTACTATATATTATATTTGCTTCTGCTACTCCAACTCGTCAAGTTCATAGCTGTTTTCTAAACATTTTTATTTAAGTTTTGTATCTTTTCTGCCGATATTTTATCTCAGTACATATATTATTTTTGGCTTGCTGATTTTTCTGTTGCCAAATTGTTAGCCATTAAATTGATTGTAACTATGTTTTATCTTTAAAAAGCAACTACTATGTAAATTTTTCCCACGCCTCTTGTAATTCTTTTTATTTGTTTTATACCAATCTTTTATTTCATTGACCATTTGGTATGTCCATTTCTTCTTACCATCTTTATATAAGTTCCCATCATTCATTTTAAATACTGCTGAAAACTCATTTACAACTTACATGAAAATGTGGTGGGTGATATTCAAATTCATTGGCACGTACCTCAACAAGGTACTTTCTTCCAATTCTCCATGTCTTTATTTCTGGCTCACGCTTCCACCACTCTAAAGAATATATATTATCAATATTATACGTACTCTCTTTATCATTATATTCAACACAAATAGGAAGTTTCATCCTATAATACGCTGAATGAATAAACGATATTATAATTCCCTCGTTTTTCTATTGCATTTATAAAACAATTTCTCTCTTCAAAAATATTCTCTATACTCTTCATCAAATTGATACTCTTTACCTTTAAATCAGAAGCAGAATCGGCACCATAAAAAGGTTCTTCGCGAGCAATCTTCATTAACTGCATTTTGTAACTGTGCAATTTCTGATGAACGTTCATGCCTCTTTTTGAGGTATATTCGTCAGGTATACCCTTTACAGATTTCTGATTGCCAAAATGTATCCTTCTTCCATATGATATTTTCATTTTTGTCTTTTTATTTTTATTTAAAACAGGAAAAGTATCATTTCTAAGAGATTCAAAATCTTCCACACTCGGAAATTGTCCTCTCAATGAATATTCATTCAAATAATAATCCATTTTCTTTTGTAGACTCCTTTTTCAACAATCCAAACATTCTATTCAAGTCAATTTCAAACTGATCAAACAAATCATCTATATCCATGTCTTCATTGGTTCCTACTATTTTTCCATATTCTTTAAATATAATTGGATTGCACTGTGTCTCATATTGTTCATTCATTGCAAAAATTAACAGAAATATCTTCTTGCTTCATACTTCTATTGGCAACGCCTACTCTTAATCCATTAAAGATATGATCACTATGTGTTTCAATGAGATAATTGACAGCCTGATTGACTAACAAAATACAAAAATTCACATAATTTTTGACTGAGCTTTTTGGATGCAAATGAATTTCTGGATTTTCTATAATTATAACAGAATCACTTTCCGCACCCTAGACACAAAATTATAATACTTATTAAATAACTAATTCCAGACCCAACATTTACCGGTCTGCAACTAACGCTTCGGAGACTGCATTAGCAGGATTATTGTATATTTTACCTGTAGATAATTTGTAAATCACTTATATACAATGTAGTACCTATAATATCATTCAACCAATAATTTACTTGATCCAATAAAGTATTAGTAAAATCTGTATCCTTTACAACAAGATTATCATCAACTATCATACCCTCGTTTTGTAATAAATAGGCTAATGCGTACTCTCCATCTGTTCCAAAGTCACTATCATTTTAACATATTTTTAGCATATATGTCATTGACACCCATTCGATGACAGAGACAAATAATGAAACCAAAATCCTCAATAATAAATCTGATTGTTCTTGATCATCATATTCTTCACCCAATGAAAGTTCTATCACAGATATATCGTCCGAAGATGTACATACTTTATATGCCTCATTTTTCCTTGTCCTCAACAAATTCTACCCAAGCTGGCTTCGTTTTGCCCTTTTCTAATATTTCAATCTTTATTGAGGAATTTGGCATATAATAATTTCTTACTTCTCAAAATCTCCTATGGAAATATATTTCCCATTAAGACTACTTTGAGTCAATGCTAATAATGCATGTAAAAATGTGGATTTTTCCAGATGAATTTGTTCCCACAAACAAATTTAATTTTGAACATTCAACACTCAAATCTTTGATAGATTTTTAAGGCCAGAATATGAACTTTATCAATCATCGCTTATCTCCTTACATAATTTTTCCATCAATTGAAATCTTCCATATACTTTCCTAGTATTATCCCTACTATTTTCCGATATAATTCAAAAACTTTTCACTACTTATTACAATTTTATTTTCTCTAACAGTTCTTCTCTTAATACTGGAATTATATCCTTTGGTAATAATGTCATAAAAATATAGTGTAGTTTCAAAAAATATTCATATTAATTGGTTTTTGATTCATTGTTTTCTTTTCTAAATGCACCTTTTTCCTAAAATATCTCTTGCCATTTCTAAACTCTTTATAGTAACTTGTCTAATTTCTTCTAATTCTTCCACTGATGACTGATTTAACTTTGTCAATGTGGTTTCTATCAAATCGTCCAGATTGCCTGTATATTCATATCCATCTTCAAATAACAAGTCATTAAAAACAAATAAAATGCTAAAAATCTTGTAACTAAATAAGAGCCTTTCATCCTTCGATCTTTTTATACTCTATACGTGTAGCTTGCAAAAATTCCTGTGATTCAACTACTTCAGTTATCATCTTTAACCCTCTGCCATGATACAGAGCATTTCTAATTTCTTGCTTATTTAATTTTTGTTCCACCCTCTATTAACTCTATCAAAAATATCAAATAATATTTTGTCCGGCGTAGGGTGGTAAAATCACATGTGAATATACTTGGTAATCTTCCAACTGAGACTGATATATTCCCAATTCATCTACCAAATCCTTGAATTTTTCCATTCAAAAATTTCAATATTTTTAATGATTTTAATGGAAAACCATCACTTAAAAATCAAATAATGTTGATAATCTTTGCTTTCCGTCAACCACTACATATGTAGAATTGTTCTGCTGTTTTGAAATAAAATATTGGTAATAGTAAGCCCATTAAAATACTTTTCTATCAATTCACACTTCTGTTTAGGGACCCCAAACTTCATTTCTTTGAAGTCAACTTCTAATATCAGTGCTTTTTCTTATATTTCCTGTAAAGTTCATATATTGAAAAAAATCCTTTTTCGTTACCCTAATCAGACTCAAAAATTTGGCTTTTTCCTCATCTCCAAAGTACTCTAACTCATTTAATTCTTCTTCATTTTCCAATAAACTTCATCTTCTATTGACATTTGACTAATCCTGCCTCCCATTATATATTTAAAAACACAATGTATCAGAGCACCCGAATCGTTATCATCTCATCAAGTCCTATCTCTCAATATCACATTCTTCTTTTTCCACGAAGATATGTCTGCATATGGTAAAATATCATACACTCCCTAAGGTATTTCAACAACTCTTGTGTCCGACGTTTATATCCATATGCTTTTAATAATATCCCGTAGTTTCATTCTCACATAATCTTATCCGTCCAAATAAAAGAATATGCACTCGTTTCATTTTGAAAAAAATAAATCAATATCAAAATAATCCGTAATGAAGGCTTTTTCCACATCCTTACAAAAAGAATGAAAATCTTTCTGAATAGCTGGAAACTCCTTATCTATTTCGGTTTGTCCGCACTAAATAATCTGTCCAATAATGCACATCCAAATATAATTGACGCAAATTTGTTCGATAATATGGACTTAAATATTGATTATCTTCTTTCCAAATTTTTTCCAACATGATACTCGCTGTCTTAGTTCCCATGTCCAGACTATGTATGATGCAAGCAAGATCAAATGAGATCATAATATAACTCAATCAATTTTATCCCACTTCAACCCATTACATTGTCTACAAAGTATCTGCAAATTCTCTGCCTACATCCCGAGAATGCCCCCGGCAGAGCAAAAAGAACTATACTTATCATATCTCCCATGCTTTTTCCCTAAAGGCTTAACAGCCAATACTACTCCTTTGAAAAGACTCATGTAGCGTTCCATGGGAATGCCTTTTCCATGAAGCCCATCCTCTTCATAGGCATCGATAAAGGCTCCGATTTTTTCCACTGCCCACATTCCTGCAGATCTTTTTCCTGCAGAAAACGTCCCAGTAAAAAGGGCGGAGAACAAATCTCCGGTTCCTACAAAAATGCTTGTCTCGCATCCTGTAAGGAATTCGGCAAAACTCACCTTTCTTTTTCTTCATAAAGGAAAACACAATTTGTCCGTCTATCTTCATGCTGGTAATACCAGACCGATTTTGCTCCGCCTCTCCTAAAGCTCTCACCAGCTCCCTTCGCTTCTTTGCAAGCTAAAAATCCGACTGCTCCGGGATTCTTCCTCGTCAATAACAGAGCTTCGGTGCTGTTGGGAACAATATAGTCTGAAAGCCCCATAGCTTTCTTCTACTTTCCACCGCCTCCGGAGAAATACCGTAATAGAGCTTTCCATTATCCGCCATAATAGGATCAAAGAAAATAACGCAGCCTTCTCTCTTCTTCCCTACAAAGCTCCGCCAAAAATTCACCCTGCTTTTCCCGGTAATAAAACCGATAGCCATGGCATCAAAGGAAAAGCCCAGTTCTCTCAGACCTTAACACTTCTCTTCATGTATTCCGTAGTATCTAAAAATTTCCGCCTTACCAAAATCCAGTACATTGGAAACCAAAGCGGTAGGCAAGAAAACAGCTGATATTTCATTGCCGTCAAGGTAGGGAATCATCCCCTGCAAAGCCACCTTTTCCATAGCCCGGAAAATCATTACACATATCCGCTTTCTTTACGCACATCAGTCCATCTCTTTCTCCTTTTCGTACTAAATACTGCTTTACTGTTGTACTTGATATTTAATAAAATATAATTAGTTCTACTACTTACTTTCACAATTTTCCTTAATAAAGTTTCTCGATATCATTATTAGCACAATTTTTGATCCAAAAATATTTAATCCTCTCCCATACATCCTAAGTATCCCCAGAATGTATTATTCAACATAACTGTTAATGAATTCTTTTACAATCGAGAACTCTTTCTTGTTCTGCATTAAAATATCCTCCTAGATTAATATTTATTCTTACATTAATCTAAGAGGATGCCTATTTTAGCTACCTAGTTTTACGCAAAATGTTTTACCGTCTCTATTTTTATCTGAATGTTTGTGATTAGACTAAATGTCAGATGGACAGCTATAACCAACTAGAGTAAATTTAAAATAAGTAATTTTTGAACAAAACACTTATATATAGGAAATCACTTCAGATAAAAATAAGACAATCTAGTCATCGTATTTGATAGCTCCACCTGTACTGGTCCATTTATGATTGTCAGGTTGTTCCAAATTTTTTCTTTGGCTATGTCTTGGGCTTCAGCTTTTCTGAATCAGCACTTACTACATATGTTTTATTTATATGCTCACCAGTACTGATCTCTTCCTCCAACAGTAACTTTATACTTGAGACATAAAATCTCCTTTCATTGTATATATAAATTAAGTTATTCTACCATATTATACATATATATCGCAAGGAAAGATTAAATATACGATTGAGAGAGTATCTGCAAATTCTCTGCCACAGTCTTTCCACCTTTATTCATTGGTATCACATGGTCTACCTGAAAGAAAATACGGTCTTTGCCTTTTTGCTCCACAACACGCACAGGTATAATTTCCATCTGTATCTTTTTGACTTAGCAAATGCTTTGTATCTCGAAGATTTTTCCAGTTCCGGATTTACCTTTTCCAATCTCAAACAATGGTAAACCCTCCAGCTTTCTAATACCTCGCTGCACGTTTTCTTCTTCAGCATAAATATGCGGATTAGACGGTTTGTTAACTCTATATCCAGTTGTCTCCAAAAATACAATTTTTGTCCAAAAACAGTTTTTAACAAATTATCATCACTATTTTCCCATAAGGCATTTACATATTCTGTTTTCTGTCTCTGCCCCCTATCCTCATCCTTGAATACATTAAATATGACTCTGTCCATACTTCCTTCATTCTCTTTATGCCAGAAGTTACCGTCTCTACAGCAATCTCAGCGGCCTTTTATTCGGAAAATGAAAAACTCCGGTGGAAATACAGCAAAGGCTACGCTTCTCAAGTTGTTTTTGCACACATTTCAAAAGTATTTACATAACAATCTCTTAATGCTTTTCTCATGTTTTTCATTAAGTCCGCCCCTCCACTATAGGACCAACAATATGATTAACTGCAGTGAAGATTGTATCCATCTGTCAGCATAGGTTCAGCCGTGAGGCTGTTCATAATATTACCGTAAATAGCCCTAAGCCTTTCCTCATTTGTCTATGAGATTCTTCCCTTAATTGAATCCCTGCAAAACTGTGAATGCAATTATCTATACATTTGTGCATAGGGATAAAACAACCAAGCATCTGTGAATTAGCCGCATTTACGATAGCATCTACCTCCAAACCTTGTAATATCACCTTGCCAAACGGAAATATTATTCTTTTTAATTGGAATATCATCGATATGGACAATTCTATCTAAGGCATATTGCTTAAAATAGTCATTTTTGAATGGAAACAACCCTTTCATCAATTCTCTTTGGCATGCGAACGTTCATAAAAAGAACGAAGTAAATTTTCCTTCCCTCTCTATTGTCAGGTATATCTATATTCTTGTATTCTTCGGACTCATTCTTAAAAGTATCAATCAAATAATCTAATCTATCTTCTTGTGTCATAAATTCACTCATCTGACTACCTCCTCTCTACCGCATCATAAGGACATATCCTTCTCGCAATCTCTAAAAAGACTTCGGCACTTACCGAAGTCTCCTCATTTTCTAATTATTTTTCAGCAAGTCTTTTATTTCAACCCTGAGATTATCTATGGTATATTCCTTCATTTTGTCTTCCATACTCTTTTGTATTTCAAGCAGTTTTTCCATCAAGAAGCTTATGAATATTTTTCCCCACAGGACACTCAGGATTAGACTCTCATGAAAATGAAATAAATCACCATTTTCTACAGGTTCTATCGCCCTATATACATCATCAAAAATGTAATCTCATTTAAAGGCTCTTGTAGGGAAATCCTCCCGTCCCTCTTGCCACATTTATAAGACCTGCTTTTTAGCTCTAAGTATCTTACGAATCACTACCAGATTAGTATTTATGCTTCCGGCAAGAAATTCACTTGTAACTTTATACTCATCCTGAAATGTATCTACACAGGTGAAAAGTGTAAGGCAACAGTAAATCTGCTTGTAATCTGCATATCATTTTCCTCCTGTGTATATTTTACTATCTTTGTTGTAAATTTAATGGTTACATTAAAATTTTCCATTTTTGATTCTGCCATGCTGCTTTTTCCTGCTATAGTTTCCATTACATCCCAATGTTCTGCAATCTTACCATCAATATCTAATCTAAAAATATCAAAAGCGACTTGTTCTCCACTTCCTGCAAATTAGATACAGTCTGTACGAACTACCTTATCTCCATCTTCAAAAGTACGGATGATATTTGCTGTGGTCTTAACTGGTGCAGAAGCGAGATATTCAACAGAGCCTACAAAAGCATCTCTTCCCGTTCCATATGAAAGATTGTGTTGAATGTAGCCTTCTGCAAGAAGCTCCTTTGCTTTTCTGTGTCCCTGTTACAAAATATGTTGATTAAAGCTAATACTTTTTCCTTGTTAGTCATGATACTTACCTTCAAAATTTAATTTTTTCATTCAATGTAACTTTTATTATTACATCTTGGACATGTATTACCACTTTTTGATGTAATGTCAATAGTTACACAAAATTTTTATTTTCTTGAAGCTTTACTTTTTCTTTTAGATGGATCAAGCTCAATTATTTCAAGTCATAAAAATCCTTTTTAAATAAAGGCTTATCTCACTATATCAGTTTATACTTATATCCAAATTTATATCATCTACATATACTTAATTTCTTAACATGGTGAGTTGTACTCCCTAAACCATTTGCGCAGATAGAAAAAGCCAGCAGAATTTTTACAAAATCTGTTGGCTTAATTTTTCTCTTAAAAGTGGCTTACCACTTTTTTCTTATGAAAAAAGTACTTCAAAAATACTTCAACTAACCACCTGAAATCTTAGAATAGCAAGTATTGCTAATGGTTTCAATTAGTGCTAGCCAATTCATTTCCATTGGCATCGTGTCGGCTTCTCAGGCGGCTGTCCCATAGAGCCGTTTCCGCTAGGTGGAGTACCGCCATTTTCCCCAGGTGCTCCGCCCTGGAGGAGTACCGTTTCCACCGTCAAAAGCCCATACCGCCACTTTGTTCACCTATGGTATTTTCTCCGGCAGAAATTGTGATTTTTCACTATTGCTTCCGGCACTGAGGTATAAGTCTCTCCCGTCACAAGCTTTATCAGAGGAAAGAATCACTGCCGTAAAAATCGTTGGTCGGTGGTAGCAGCTACTACATTTCCACTCTTGTCTGTTACCTTCACCTCTGTTCCGCCACTTACTGCAGTAGAATAGAACACATTGATAAAGTTCTGGGTAGAACTGCTGTCAAAGATTCAACATTTCCTGCACACCGGTGCTGACAAAGGTTCCGCCGGTGATGGTTGCCTTTTCCGTTATAGTCTAAAGCTACATCGGTCCGGAAGCAGGTCCGGAAACATTTAAGGTGCCGCCTTCGATATAGAACCTGACCGTTGGAGTCGATACCATCTCCGCCTGCTGTCACATTTACCGTACCGCCTGTAATACGGAAATAGGTCATCCGCCTGATTTTCTTCTCCGTAGGCTTCCTTTTTCCCTCATCGGTAGCGCTGTCATCAATCAGACCGCGGGCATTGATCCCGTCATCGGTCGCCACAATGTCCAATGGTTCCGTCGTTAATATCAAGGTGACAGCCTCCAGACCTTCTCCAACCTTCTCCATCTTAATGGTTCCGCTTTGTCTGATGACCAAGGCTCCGTCTGTAGTGATACCGTCATCCTCTACATTGATGGTGATCTCCGCATTTTCAATGGTAACGGGTCGGTTCCCTTGATGGCCTTTCCTACAGATTCAATATTCAGCTTTTCCGCCTAAGATAATGAGATTATCCTTTGCCTTATGGGCTGTGGCATAGTTAGAGCTGATATTCAAAAGTGTCCATTTCCGTTAATGGTCAAATCCTGCTTTACAAAGAGGGTCGCATCCGGCTCATCCTCTCCCTCTGCGTAATTATATGTTGTGCCGTCAGTGATGGTGTTGGTGGTGCCGTCCACTAAAGTCAACACAATCTTACGTCCTGTAGCTGCGTTAATGACGGAGGAATTCGTATTGGTAATGTTTTACACCGTTGAAAAACGATGTGTACCTGTGTCTTCGTCGCCCACGTCCGTAATGATCTGTCCGTTAAACTCTCCGCTAAAGACATAGGTTCCGGCACTTGGTAATGACAATATTGCCATCCGTATAGCTCGCGCCCTCGCCGGTAATCTTGGCGTTTCCGTTACTCAACTCAATCGTGGTGTCGAGTCGGAATAAGAAGTGTTTAAATCCTCTTCCGAATAAGTGAGTGCTCGTTGTCGTAGAAGTCTTTGTTGCGAGTGCTTCTGCTGATCATTCGCTTCCACAGAAGTTTCTACTGCTGCAGTTGTTGCACTTGTCTTTTGCATTGAAACATCCTACTATCGCCATACTTACTGCCATTGCGGCAAGCCATAAACTCATTTTCTCACTATTCTTTTTCTTTTTCCAATAGGGTTGTACTTTACGCATTTTTACTATCGCTGAAAGCTATGTGCAAAATGTGTAGAAAAAGTGTAAAGTTTATGTCTTAACGCTCACAAAGTACATGTGCTATCTCATTTTATACTCCGGCATCTCTCCGTGCTCTTTCTGGTCAATCTACTCCTCTTAAAGCACCTCGGTCTCCCTTGGCTCAAAGAAATGCTTTTCCTTTTTCCGCTAAGCACTGTTTGATTCTAAGATAATCCTCAAAAGAAGACAGTTCTCCTATAAATAGTAGATAATCCTCTATAAATCGAGTCCAGAATCTTGGATGTGCTGTTTTTCTTATAGAAAGTAAAATGAGGATAAAAATGAATTCTACTCCCGGTTCCGTCGTGTAGCTGAAAAATCCACGAAGCCGATTCCCGTATAGGAATACTCCGGCTTTCTCCTTTTCGATAGTGCAGCACTATTTCCTCTTCATAAAATACGGCTTCCACAAGATAGGATTGGAAGAAAAACTTATAAAAGCTCCGAAGAGCAACAAAACTGCAAAGGAGAAGTAGTGCAAAGATAAACCAAAATGCTGCTGTCCCATCCCACGTGTGCGTAGAAGAAGAGAAAAAAGCCCGCGAAAAGCAGCAAAACAAACAAAAGCCGAAATAGGATTGGGAGAATAATGCGTGATTTCCCCAATGGCAATTTCCATTTTCATCCCGGTAGGTATTCCTTTTTCATCTTACTCTATTCTTTCGAAGACTCTTTTAGTCTTCTCTATAGACAAGGACATATGCCTTGATATAATCGCTGCCTTCCACGATAGTGAGCGGAATTTCAAAATAGCTTTCCGGCCTGTCCATTAGAATACTGCGCTTTCTCCTCAGCAGAGTAGAAATACATTCCGGCGGAATAGCTGTGTCCGGCCTCTACGGAAAAATCAAAGCTCAGCTTCTCGTTTTGACATTCCTAGTCTTCGTGCCTACCGTTTCCGTGGACTCAAAGATACCTTCGATAGTATGCTGACCGGGAGCCAAGGCTACGACAGTTTCCAAGTCCTTTCCTGTAGTGAAGGGCACGTTGGCAAGGTCGCTTTCCGTCACCTGTAATCTGCTTCCGTAAATGTGAAGAATTCCCTTATCCCTGTTGTCCTCATTAAACTCTTCTCACTGTTCTCTTTTCTTTCCCATGGAAAGCATTACGACAAAAAGGCTACTGCCCATACTACTGCTACTACCGCAATGATTATGATGGTTTGTGTTGACATATCTATTCCTCCCAAAATTTTTCCCTCTTTTTGAAAAGCAAAAGCTTCACACGAAAAAGAAGGGCATTAAAATTTAAAAATATTCAAAAATCATTATAAATTTACTATAGCGAATGTCAATTCCATTCTCTTAGGAAAATAGAATTGAATTTCATACGCTAAAGTGATAAACTGAAAACGAAACTTTAAAAAGAAAAACGAAAAGGTGCGGATTCGAATGAATAAAAAACTTGATACACCCGAAGTAAGGCATTTATTTGAAGGAATGCAATAGTTAAAGGGGAACGGAAGAATATTTCCGTTTCTTTGAAGATGTCTGCACCATTAACGAGTTTATCGCTATTGCGCAGCGTTATGAGGTTGCAAAGCTCTTACGGAAGGAAAAACCTACATTGATATTTGCGAAATGTACGGGGGCCTCTACCGCAACGATTTCCAGGGTGAATCGTTCGTTGAACTATGGAGAAGACGGCTACCGTTTAGCCTTTGAGCGATTGGAAAAGAAGGGGCAGTAACCCCTTCTTTTTAGCTCGACTATATTTTATAGCAGCTTGTTCGCCGATTACAGCAAAACAAACTTCTCGGACAATCTCTACAAGGTCCGAACGGCTAGCTGTTTTTCATCTTGACAACTGACTTCATACAGCACCTTATCCAGTACAGCGTCGGTTTCTTCCTGCACCATCTTTGCAATTTCTTCATTGCATTCTTCAAGAAGCTTAATCACCGCCGCATTCTTCGGTAACTTCTTCGCAAGCTTCTCTTCCAGATTCTTCATCAGGGTATAGCCCTTTGTCGGCACCTTTCCTGATACCGTTCAATATGCATTTTACACTCACTGAACTGTATCTGCCAGAGCCCTCGATAATTCTGTTTTGCCCAGTAGAAGCTCTCCGTCGTAACCCGGTGCGTCGTATTGGCAAAGTACTCCGGTGTCTTATTGACATTTGCGATAGAAAAAGTGAACAAAGGCGTTAGAAGTGTATTGGCGCGAAGCAAACCCATTCGATTGCGGCATATTCCTTCGGAACATCCGGACGAATCTGCACTAGACTTAAGAAATTGTTCCGGTTGATTCCGATAGGACGATATTTTCCTCTATCCTTCTCGTCTCCGTATTTCCCGTAACAGTCATAGGCGTTCCCCGGAAAATGAGAGGAGAGGATATACTTCACGTCTTCCGGCGTAATTTTGATCTCCGGGCAGAGACACCACGGTAAATCGTCATCCTCCGGCTTTAACTCGGCAGCCTCTCCGTCAAAACTGAAGGTATTTTTATTAAAATATCTTGCCATATACCAAGCTCTCGGCGTGTTGTAAACATGGTCCGCATCGGAATGGGCACTGAAACATTCTCTCGGATTAAATCCAGTCTCCTTCCGTTTTTCAATCTCTATCCGCAAAGCGCAAGTCCAAGTGATTCTTGGCAATAAATTCCTTCAAGTCTTTGGAGTAAAATAAAACTCAGCCTGTTCTCCGAAGGCATCTTCGAAATCGAAAATAGCCAATTTGCGAGCTGATTCGGCATCATCACATAGGCATTGTCCGGCACTCTTCTGGCAATAAAATGATGACCGCCTATGGTCTCCAGCCACCAGATTTCATTTTCATCCGAAAAGGCAATCCCGTTCATTTCATAGGTGCCGTATTTTTCCAGAAGTTCTCCAGGCATGAAGAACGCCTTCCTTTGTGGAGTGGATATAGGAAGCACCGAGCTGACCATATCCCTCTTCTCCGATTCCGCCGATCTGCTCCGGCTTTCCATCTTCCGCCTTCCTATAGACTACAAGCGGGTCTCCTGAAAGTACGCGCTCATTGCAGGCAAATGGTCTCGGTAGCGGTCATGGAAAACATTTTCACTGTTTATCTCTGCTGCACCCCAGATTCCTCATCCTCATAAACCGCATTGGGCATACAGGTATAACGAAGCGGATTCTTGGGAAGCGGAATCCTTACATGAGAAAGCATGGAAACATATTCTTTTTCCCTGATCCTGCGGTTCAACCACAATGAATAGCACAGAAAACGCTGGATCCGGAATCCTCATTTCTTGCAATCATCGTTGAACCGTCGTAACTCGCCTCTCTGCCTACTAAAATTGTTGTACTGCTCATTTTATCTTCCCCCTTAATCTGTATTGAACTACTATTCTAAAACTATAGCAAATAGAAAACTATTATTACAATATAAATAAGCATACTCTAGCATTTTGCCTTTTTCTCACAAGGAGTTCTTATATAAACGTGTAATTTATAAGTGATTTTTGCCGATAAAGATATATATGAAACTATTTTTATGCTGAAAAATAGTTTATTAAGGCGTACTATGCAAAAATCACCCAAGGAGGGGTAAAATGTTTAAAAATGGAACCAATCAAAGCAGACTGCACTTTTTCTCCATCGGTGTCATTATCATGTTGCTTCTAACCACAATGGCAACGGTGACCAGCATCTTGTCTTCCAAGCGAAGCCGATAAGACAGCGGAGAAGCGTTTCACTTTCTTGTCACTGCAGCAAAGCAGTCTTCCGCAAGCGTGGACTTAATAAGACATGCAAGGTCTTATGCTTCCACTTTAAACACAAACTTCCCGGATAAATACAACTGGAAATCACAGAGTACAAGAATCGTGAAAAAGCAAGAGAAATCATAGAATCAGTATGGGATTAATGAAACGGAAGATACGGCCATGCGTACGATGGAAGCGACTTCGCCCACCGAGCGGACCTGAAACACAGGCCTTTGCCTATGCCGCATCAGGAGACAGCAAGAACGCCACCGCCCTGATGTACAGTGACGATTATCTCTCCGGAGAAGCGGAGGTACAGAAGCAGTACAAGATTTTCTATGACAGCATCGTGAATAGAACTGATAAAGAGATGGCTGGAGCCATCGAGGTTGCATCCGCAGCACAGATCCTCAGTATTGTTCTCTTTAATTCTTCCATTCTCTTCGTTCTTCTGATGATGCTCTTTGTAAAGAAAGAGCTCATGAAGCCGATTATCGCAATAAAGGAAACCATGACGAGCCTTGCGGAAGGACAGCTCAGTGAAACGAAGATTGACCTTCCGGTAAATGAGACCGAGGTGGGTCGTACAGTGGCTGCCATAAAGGGAATGAACTATCGCTTAAAAACCATTATTCAGGATTTACAAAACTTACTCTTTGCCATGGCGGACGGAAACTTCCGGTAGAAAGCGGATGCAGGGAAATGTATGTCGGAGAATACGGTAATATCTACAACGCGTTAGACCGCATTCATTCCAAATTAAAGGAGACGCTGCAAGGAATCGGTGTAGCCTCCACAGAAGTCAGCTCTTCCGCACAGGAGATGTCCCATGGTAGTGAAATTTTAGAAACAGGGCTCCGCACAGCAGGCAAGTTCCTTGGAAGAACTCTCCGCCACCGTGAGCACGGTATCCGATCAGATCAAGAGTAATGCCGCCAATGCGGAAAGCGCCAGCGATCTTTCCTGTATTACGGAGGAAGAGCTGAAAGAGAGCAGCCCGAAAATGAATGCCTTAAGTCTTTCCATGAATGAAATCAACGGAACGGCTCAGCAAATCAGTAACATTATCCAAACCATCGATGATATTGCCTTCCAGACCAATATCCCCGGCCTTAAATGCGGCGGTCGAGTTGCGCGCGGGAGAATCCGAAAGGGCTTTGCCGTTGTAGCCGATGAAGTTCGTAATCTTGCGGGAAAAATTCTGCAGAAGCGGCCAAAGATACCATCTGTCCTGATTGAAAAATACGGTCTCGCTCCATCCGGGAGGAACAGAGATGGCCGATCGGGCTGCCGCTTCTCTTGAGAAGTTGGTAAAGAGCTCTCGCCAGATGAATGCCAAGATTCTTGAAATTGCGGAGTATTCCGGACAGCAGTCCAATTCCGTATCCGAAATTGCACATGGGTCTGGAGCAGATATCCTCCGTCGTGCAGAACAATTCCGCAACTGCCGAAGAGTCAGCCGCTACCAGCGCAAACTTTCCGACCAATCGAGCAATGGATACGCTTTTTAAAGCAGTTTACACTGTAATATTGTTGGAAATTAGTACTGTTGAAATGTCATCCGTGTAGCATTTAGGGCTACAAAATCACTTTTATTATTTTGATTTTTACAGCCCCTTTAATTCATAATGAGTTTCATGCGCATGTAGCTTTGCAGGTATCTCTAGCTGTTTAAGTCGGGATAACGGGAGTCGGACTCCGCCTCACTAGCTTGGGAAGCTAGGGTACCACTGATGTACTATATCCGCAAGACTC
>BNJV01000891.1_pt1 | contig 86827 bp, 94 predicted proteins | sample 8540591 | NCBI WGS metagenome assembly BNJV01 (sample SAMD00202457, study PRJDB9452) | human saliva metagenome | host: Homo sapiens
TTGTGATATGTGCAGGGGTTTCACGGGACGAGGCCGTGGCCGGCTTGTTCGTCAGGCGCGACGGCGGCGGAACCCGGGCTTGGGTGGCGGTGCCCCAAGTCGGGCTTGAACCGACGACCCACGGATTATGAGTCCGCTGCTCTGACCGACTGAGCTATTGGGGCGATGCCATCCTACCGGACTCGGGTTCGTGTGCTCCACCTGCCACCCCGGAACGATCTGTTGCTCACTCCGAAGCGACATGGGACCTTGGTCGCACCTACGCTTATTTTATTAGGTCATAGCCACGGAAAATTAGGAGGCGGCATGAACGTCGCAGAACAGATCGTCGAGCAGCTCGTCGACGCGGGCGTCCACCACATCTACGGAATCGTCGGCGATTCCCTCAACCCCATCGTCGACGCCGTGCGTAAGACCGGCGGCTCCAAGAAGGGCGGCATCGACTGGATTCACGTGCGCCACGAGGAGGCCGCGGCGTTCGCAGCGTCGGCGGAAGCACAGCTGACGGGCAAGCTCGCCGTGTGCGCAGGCTCGTGCGGCCCCGGCAACCTCCACCTCATCAACGGCCTGTACGACGCGAACCGCACGGGCGCGCCCGTCCTGGCCATCGCCTCGCACATTCCCAGCGTGCAAATCGGTTCGACGTACTTCCAGGAGACCCACCCGGACCGCATTTTCGAAGAGTGCTCGGTGTACAACGAGCTCATCTCTTCCGCTGCACAGTCCCCGCGCACCGTGAACTCGGCGATCCGTCACGCGGTCGGCATCGGCGGCGTCTCGGTCATTACACTGCCCGGCGACGTGTCCGACCTCAAGGCGGTCGACCACGTCCCCACCTACGCGCCCGCGCGCCCCGCGACGCTTGCACCCAACGCGACCGACATTGAAGAGGCGGCCGCCCTGCTCAACAAGGCGGACAAGGTCGCGATCTTCGCGGGTGCGGGCGTCGAAGGCACCCACGACGAGGTCATTGCGCTGGCTGACGCCCTGAAGGCCCCCATCGGCCACACGCTGCGCGGCAAGCACTTCATCCAGTACGACAACCCATTCGACGTGGGCATGACCGGCCTGCTGGGCTACGGCGCAGCAGCCGAGGGCATGAATGACGCCGACGTGCTGATCCTGCTGGGCACCGACTTCCCCTACGACCAATTCCTGCCGGACACCCCGACCATTCAGGTGGACACGCACGCGGAGAAGCTGGGTCGTCGCACCGACGTCGGCCTCGCTATCCACGCGCAGGTCAAGCCCTTCATTGAGGCGCTGATGCCCCACCTGCGCGCGAACCGCTCCGATTCGTTCTTGAAGCGCAAGCTCAAGAAGCATGCGGAGATCATGCACGCGCCGGTTGGTGCCTACACGCGCAACGTGGAGAAGATGCACCCGATTCACCCCGAGTACGCTGCTCACCTGCTCAACGAAACGGCCGCCAAGGACGCGATCATCACGGCGGACACCGGCATGTGCAACGTGTGGACGGCGCGCTACCTCGATCCGCTGGGGACACGTCGCCTCATCGGTTCATTCCTGCACGGTTCCATGGCCAACGCGCTGCCGATGGCGCTGGGCGCGCAGGTTGCGTTCCCGGATCGTCAGGTCGTGTCCGTGTCGGGCGACGGCGGCCTGTCCATGCTGCTGGGCGAGCTCATCACCGCGAAGATGTACAACCTGCCCGTCAAGGTGGTTGTGTTCAATAACTCGACGCTGGGCATGGTCAAGCTGGAGATGCTGGTCAACGGCATTCCGGACTTCCAGACTGACGTGCCCGACACGAATTACGCGGAGGTTGCCCGCGCAATTGGTTTCCACGCGGAGCGCGTCGAGGATGCGTCACGCCTGGCGGACGCCTATCGCGAGGCGTTTGCGGCGCCCGGCCCCGCCCTCGTCGAGGTCATCACCGACCCGAACGCTCTGTCGCTGCCCCCGGCCATCACGGGCGGACAGGTGGTTGGTTTCGCGACGGCGATGAGCAAGATCGTGCTCAACGGCGGCATCGCTGAGGCTTTCTCGATGGCGACCTCGAACATGCGCAACATTCCGCGCCCGTAGTTCACCGTCCTGTCCCGACGAGGCTGGGGCTGGGTTATTCCATGACCTGGCTCCAGCCTCATTTTTCATGGCTCAACCCCACATTTGTCAACACCTTGTTTTCTAAAATACTGGTATTTACCCTCTCAAATGTCGCTTGACGAGTATAGAACTTGTACAGCATTGTGCCACACCGCAACTTGACACCTAATTTTGCGCGCAATTTCCCTCTAATATGCGAGGTGTTCTATAGCTCTCGTCACACAGGAGGAAGTGCCATGCACGCGCTCGCAGCAATGGCTAGCGCGGCCGGTGCCGTCGACCTCGACACTTTTCCCGCTTGGCTGAGGATTACCCACTTCATCAACTTTGTGATGATGGGTTTCCTCATCCGCTCCGGCTGGGAGGTCCTCGCATCGCACCCGCGTCTGTACTGGAACAATCACTGCACACCCGGATCCGAGTGGCTCAAGTTCACCAAGGACAAGGTGTCGACCGTCCCCGGCGAGTTCACGGCGCGCGACGACCAGCGCAACCTGCACCCGCTGATCTCCCTGCCCGGACGCGGACAGATCGGCCTGGGTCGCGCGTGGCACGCGCTCGTCACGGCCATCTGGCTCATTAACGGCTTCGTGTACGTCGCCCTCCTCTTCGGGACAGGCCAATGGCGGCGCATCGTACCCACCTCATGGTCCATCATCCCCGAGGCCTGGGAGAGTGCAAAAATCTACATGGGCCTGCAGATTCCCTCCATCGAGCACTTCCAGCCCTATGACGCGCTCCAGAAGCTCATGTACTTCGCGGTCGTCTTTATCGTGGCGCCCCTCATGATCGCGACAGGCCCCATCATGTCCCCCACCTTCGCGGGACGCTTCCCGAAGTACGTCAAGCTCTTCCGCAACCGCCAGACGGCTCGTTCTATCCACTTCCTCGGCATGGCGTTCTACTGCTTCTTCGTGGTCATGCACGTCGCGCTCGTCTTCATCGTCCACCCGAAGTACAACATCGCGCACATGATGCTTGGCGAAAACTACAACGACATCACGGCGGCGCAATTCGCTCAGGCCGTCACCATGCTGATCATCGGCATCGTCGTCGCCATCGCCCTGTGGATCGGTGCCTCCTACTGGTCGCTGTCGAATATGCGCCGCACGCAGCGCTGGGTGTGGGGTGCCACGCAGCCCATTCGCGCGCTCACGATCGACCGCTTGAAGTCGCGCCAGGTCGCGAAGAAGACCTTCACCGAGGCCGATATCTCCCCGTTCCACTGGGTTAACACGCGCCCGCCGACGAAGGAACAGTCCGAGGAGTACATCGCCCTGCGCGAAGACGACTTCAAGGACTTCCGCCTCGAGATCGGCGGCCTGGTTGAGGAGGAAAAGTCCTTCTCCATCGACGAGCTGAAGGCCCTGGGCAAGGTCACGAACATTACGATGCACACCTGCATGCAGGGATGGACGGGCATCGCGAAGTGGGAGGGCATCCGCCTCAAGGATCTCCTCGAGCAGGTCACGCCCACGGAGGGCGCACGCTACCTGATGGCGACCTCCTTCGGACACGTCGGGCACACCTACGACGGGCGCCCGACCGAGCCTTACTACGAGTGCATCGACCCATCGATGATCGACGACGACGAATGCATCCTCGCCTGGGGCATGAACGACGAGCCCCTGCCCGAGGTCTACGGCGGACCGCTGCGCCTGCGCGCCGATTCCCAGCACGGCTACAAAATGGTCAAGTGGGTTCGCCGCCTGGAGTGGATCCACGACTACCACGACGTGGGCGACGGCCAGGGTGGCTCGCGAGAGGATTCGGGTCTGCAGCACTACGACGCCCGCGCCTGAAGCTCTCAGCCTTCACGCGATACCACGCCTCCCTCCTCGTCCACACGCATGCGTGTGCGGAAACGTGGGGGGAGGTGTGGTCTATGCGTACCTGCGGGCGATTGCCACGGCCTCGGGCACGTAGGAGCGCCCAAAGATCGCGCAGTGGATCATGATGATGTGCATCTGGTGGAGGCAGGCGCGCTCGCGCCAGCCGTCCTGCAGGGGTGAGGCCTCGTGATAAGCGGCGAGTATGCGTTCGTAGTGCGGGCAGCCGAAGACCGCGAGGGCCGCGAGGTCCTCCTCGGCGTGGCCGCCCTGCGCGGCGGGGTCGATGAGGACGGCCCCTCGGGAGTCCACATGACGTTGCCGCTCCACAGGTCGCCGTGGGTGCGGGCGGCGCCGATGTTGTTGTGGCGGTTTTTCGCGTCTTCTACGAGGCGCGGCTGGCCGTGGTCGAGCGCGCCCGATTCGAGGCGTTCGCAGAGCTTGTCGATGAGGGCACGCTCTGCGGCCGTGAAGGTGCGATCGTCGAGGTAGGGGGCGATGCGCTCGCGCGCGTAGAAGGCGCCCCAGGATTCGCCTTGGGACGAGGCAGGGGCCGGGCTCGGGCGGTCGGATAGCGAGAGGCGGGCCTCCCCCATCCAGCCATCGCCCGCGAATCCGGGCGGCGGCGCACCCAGGTGGCTGGCTCCGGCGGCGTGCGTGTGGGCGAGGGCGCGGCCGAATTCTTCTGCGGCCCTCGGGGTTGGAGCGACGGTGACCAGGCGGGGCTCCTCGAGCCACGTCGCGCCGTGATCGAGGACGGGCACGACGGGAGCGCCGGGGGCCGAGGCCTCGGCGAGCCACGCAAGGCCTGCAACCTCGTAGGCGATCCGCCCGCGGCGGCTATCCGCTTTCCTGATGGTGTCCATCGGTGTGGCCTCCTGTCTGCGGAGAAGCTCCAGCACTCCCCCTGCCGTCGACGCCGCTGCGCGACAAACCAACGATATCAAGGGTTATGCGGGGCGCAGGCAAGTCCTCCAACACTCGGCATTGCAGCGGGTCGACCAGCGGACAGCGCAGGTGAGCGAGCGGAATAGCGGATTCACGTGCAAACAACATGCCATGCCTGGTGCCGCTGCGCCCAAAGTGCAGACCACTTCGCCAATATTCGTGTATTTCCAGCACTATTCGGCGAGGTGGTCTGCGTTTTGGGCACCAGCCCCACGTGCGTCATGGCTTGCACACGGTTGATAGGGGGAATTGCACTACATGGGGGTCCGACACGCCGATGACACGCCCCCGAACAGCTTCGTGTAGTGCAAAATCCCCCACGACCGACGAGGCGGTGAGCGCGCGAGGAGCACACCTGGGCCTACGCGGCCCGTTTCGTCGGTCTGGAGGGCAGGCACTCATGGAACGGCTCTACTTCAGTGCCGGTGGAGGGCTTCGGGACCCTGATGAAGGTGCCGGAGAGCGCTAACATTCGCCCAATAGACACCCCACCCGCCCACACTCGCGAAAAACACTCGCCCAGCCCGCTATATAACGTTCATTTTGGGCCATTCTGCCTGCGCTGGGCGCATATTTTCGCGCTATCGTCACTGACAGGCCGCGCCGGGCGAACTTTGTCGCGCCCATGCTGCTTACCGCGCCGCAACATGTAACCGTCAGCACCAATGCGGGAAACTCAGGACGCCGGTATGAAACCCACGACGCCTTTGCGCGATAAAAATAGCACCAAAAATGGGTGTATCTGGCTTTGCAATGGTGTCGTCGGTTTCACCGGAGACAGAGACACGCCAGCGCCCCGGCCCACAGGTGTGAAGGGTGCCGGAGCGACCGGAGGGCCAGGCTGCGGCGCCCGTGGGAGGCGACATGGCCTGGGCGGGCTTCGAAACGACACACCGAGCCGCACATCAGCAACCAAGCGCCACTGGTGTGGAGGGCGCCGGAGGGACCGGAGGGCACGGGCGGGCTTCGAGATCGACCACTCCGAGCCGTCAGGCTCGCGTGTGGCGATCTCGCGGGCGGGCCGCCGCCCACCAGCACACACAGCGGCCAAGCCCACAGGCAGACGATCCGGCGCCCAGAACACCAGCGGCACCACAAGCGATACGGCAACACGACAACGCGCCCAGGCATACAAAAAACCGACATCCGCATCGGATATCGGCCTGTGGTGGAGCTAGGGGGATTCGAACCCCCGACCTTCTCATTGCGAACGAGACGCGCTACCAACTGCGCCATAGCCCCAAGGACTCGAACAGCTTAGCACCATCACAATCAGCCACGCAAGCCGACCACCGCCGCGTGCGGCATGACACGGAGCCCACATAGCGACCGCGCCGCGAGCCCGGTGGCTCGCGGCGCGGCATCACAACGATTCGTTTACTACTGGGCGCGTCGCGCGTCCAGGACGGCATCCAGGTCGAGGGCGACGACCTGGTCGGCGACGACCTCGGCGGTGGAGCGGGCACCCACCTGGGCGGTCTGGGCGATCGGGCGGGCCGGGACTGCGGCGGCGATGCGCGGAATGCCGCGCAGGTCGGTATCGGCGTGGACGATGCGGCCGCGCACGCGCTCGCGCGAGGCGTAGCTGGGCGCGGGGATCGGCGCGACGGTCCAGGCGCGGGCCGGCGTGTCAGCGACTTCGACGACCTCGGGCACCTCGACGTTGAAGACGAGGGAGGGAACGGAGCCGGTCTGGGGTTCCGTGGCCTCGACTGCCTCGGAAACCTCCTCCGAAGATGAAGACACGACCTGAGGCTCCGCAGGGGCGGCAGCAGTATCGCGTCCAGCGCCACGCACGTCGCCGCGGAGCTTGGTCAGCAGCTCGAGTTCGCGTTCGGAGGCACGCTGGGAGCGCACGGCGGCGACACGGGAGGTAGCCAGGGAAGCGACGAGCGCGGCGGCCGGAATGGCGATCCACGCCCACGCGAGGGAGGCCGCCACGATGACGATGCCGAGCGCGACGGTTGCGAGCGCGCACACGCCGGTGACAACCATGCGGCGACGGCCGGCGGCACTTTCGGCAGCGAGACGGGCGGCGCGGCGGGCGCGCAGCTTCGCGATCTCACGGACGGCCTTGTTGTTGCGACGGTCGATAACGGGACGCGTGCGCCCCGTGGTGCCCTGGTGCATGCTGCCTCCGCTCGTCAATGCGCACCGCGCCAGGATAGTCCCGCTGGCGTGGTCGCACGTGTCTAATTCTGGCTCATTCGTGTGGATCATGCGCAGCCTCGGAGAAAAACGGTCAATTTCTCGAGACTGAACGATTGCTGTCCTGCGCGCAACGAGCGACGGTACCGTCGCGATGAGCGCGACGAATATCGCTGCAATGACGAGTCCACCAATCTCCACCCTCACAAAGTACGGGCGTTTGTGGCGCTGCGCTTTGTGCGATGGGCGCGTGTCGGGCTCTCAAACCTTTCGGTAAAAAGAGGAGCAACCACAGGTGTCACACCTGTAACATTTGCCCCACGCGCATCGTCTGGCAGCCGCAAAAACCGGCTGGCTCAGTCGATCGCGGATCGACCCCACCGACGCTGCACGAGTCCACCCTCGGGCAGGGACTCAGTATCAATAAAGAACGCAATATGGTCCGCCCACTGCCCACCGATGTGCATGAAACGCGGACGCAGCCCCTCCTCCACAAGGCCGAGGCCTCGGCACACGCCCAACGACCGCTCGTTCTCGGGTCGCACACACACCTCGACACGGTGCAGGCCGAGCTCCCCGACGACGAGGTCGAGGACGAGCGCCGCAACCAGGGACCCCAGGCCTCGACCCGACCATTCCGAGACGATCCAATAGCCGAGCATGCCCGTCGACATCGCACCCCAGTGCACGTTGGAGATGGAGAACTGGCCGACAAAGCGCCCGTCGATCTGAACGCCGAAGATCAGGCCGGTGCCCTCGCGATGGTCCCGATCGGCACGCCGCATGTACTGTGAGAACGTCGGGATGTGTTCGAGCGTGTCCGGGGGCAGGGTCGCCTCCCAGGGGCGCAGCCAGTGCCCGTCGGCGCGACGCACAGCATCGAGGGCGCGGTGCTCCTCGCCGTGGACAGGACGCACGACGAGCTCACGCGGGCGCGGATTCGACTCGGCGCCACTGCACAGGAAGCCGCGGCCGACCGGATCGGCGACGCGCAGCGTGAGCATCTCAATGTCGCGGCCCCACACGCACCGGGGACGCCGGAGGAAGCATTTCATTCGAGGACCAGGCACTGCAGGCGGTCGCCCGCGCGCACCGTCGTCACGTCCTCGGGGACGACCGCGAGAGCGTTGGAGTCCGCGAGCGCGGACAGCAGTAACGAGGCCGGGGTGCCCATGACCGCGGCGTTGTAGCCGGAGCGGGGGGAGCCGGTCAGGCGCACGCGCACGAACTCGCGGCGGCCGCGCGGGGAGTACCAGGAGCGGTCGATGGCGGCGCGCACGACGGGACGGTTGACGGCGGTCCAGCCCTGCATGTGGCGCAGCGCGGGACGGACGAACACCTCGAAGCACACCTGGGCGGAGACGGGGTCGCCGGGCAGGCAGACGATGGGGGTGCCGGGCTGGCCGTCCTCGGTGCTGACTGTGCCCACACCCATGATGTGGCCGGGCCAGGCGGCGACGTTGTCGAAGCGGACGGTGCCGAGCGCACCGAGGACCTCGCGCACGGTGTCGCCACTGCCGTAGGAGATGCCGCCGGTCGTCAGGATCAGGTCCGCGCGCACCAGTTGATCCTCGATGGTCTCGCGCAGGCGAGCGCGCTCATCCGGGACGGCGGCGACGCGGAAGGTCTGTGCGCCGGCGTCAGCAACGGCCGTCGACAGGGCGTGACCGTTCGCGTCGAAGACGGTGCCGGGGCGAGCCTCGCCACCGGGCTCGACGATCTCGTCGCCGATCGAGATGATGACGACGCGCGGGCGCGGGTGAACTAGGACGCGGTCGCGACCCACGCCGGCGAGGAGTGCCATCTGGCGGGCACCGATACGCGTGCCGGAGCGCAGCACCGTGTCACCCTGCGCAACGTCCTCCGCACGGCGGCGAATGTTCTCGCCATTAGCGGGGGCGGTACGCAGGGCGACCTGGGCGATGCCGTGGTCCGTGAACTCGAGGGAGACGACGGCCTCGGCACCCGAGGGCATGGGCGCGCCGGACGCGATGCGGATCGCGGTGCCGGGCACGAGGGCAGCCGGGCCGACGGCGCCGGCGCGGATCTCCTCGGTGACGGGAAGCGTCACCGGCGACTCCAGGGTGGCTCCCTCACAGTCGCGGATGCGAACGGCGTATCCGTCGCGCGCCGACAGGTCGGCGACCGGGAGGTTGAAGGGGGCCTGCACGTCCTCTGCGAGCACGCAGCTGACCGCGTCAGCGAGCTGCACGTCGAGCGGCGGTAGCGCGTGGGCAACGGCCATGCAGTCCTGGTAGAAGTCGGCAACGCTTCGCATAATTGTTAGTCCTCGAGCTTGGAGCGCAGGAACTCCTTGAGTTCCGGTCCAAGCGCCGGGTCCTCAAGGGCGAGCGTGACGTTAGCTTCGAGGTAGCCGAGTTTGTCCCCGGTGTCGAAGCGTCGCTCGTCGATGACTACACCGTACAACCCTCCACCCTCTTCTTCGGGGAGGTCGATCATGCGCGCGTACCCATCTGTGAGCTGATACTCACCGCCGGCGCCCGGTTCGATAGTTTTTCGAGGGCCGTGAACACGGCCGGGTCGAGCAGGTAGCGGCCGACGACCGCGTACTCGGACTTGACTTCTTCGAGCGGGGGCTTCGGTGACGTCGGTGATGCGCATGAGCTGTCCCTCTTCGAGGTCGACGCCCTCGGGGATCGGCAGGACCTCGACGGCGGTCGAGGCGTAGGCCGTGGCCTGCTCGGGGGTGACCTTCAGCAGGGCGACGACGGTGCCGCCCAGGGCGCCTCTCACCTGGATCATCTTGCGCAGCAGCTGCGAGCCGGACTCCATGAGGTCGTCGGGCAAGAGGACGGCGCAGGGGGCGTCGCCCACGTGGGACTTGGCCTGCAGGATCGCGTGGCCGAGGCCGAGGGGGTGGCCCTGGCGCACGGAGTGGACGCGCGCGTACTTCTTGTACTCGTTGACGTACTCGAGGGCCTTCTCTTTACCGGCCTTCTCCAGGTCGGCCTCGAGGCCGGGTTCGGCGTCGAAGTAGTCTTCGATCGACTGCTTGCCGGCGCGTGTCACGAAGAGGATGTCTTCGATGCCGGCATCCGTGGCCTCGCGAACGATGTACTCGATCGAGGGACGGTCGACGACGGGCAACATTTCCTTGGGCACGGACTTCGTGATGGGCAGGAAGCGGGTTCCGCGACCGGCCGAGGGAACGACAGCGTGCACTACTGGCTGGTTTTTTTATCTGACATACTTCACAGAGTAGCGAAGAAACCGCCCGAGAGGGAGACTATGGCCACAAAAACAACTCTCCGCGCGAAGGTGCGTCGCAGGCGCCGCGCTCGGCGCGCCGGCACGCCCGCACTCAAGGCCCCGTTCACCCCGGAATTCACCCCTCCCCCATTCCCGTGCGTGACCGCGCCGAAGCCGAAGGAATCGCTCGCCAGATCCGCGCCCTGGCCTCGTCGATGGGCGGCGTCACGCTGCCCGCGCTCTTCGTCTCCACCCCCCTAGAGCCCGACATGTCCCTCGCGCTCGGGTTGTTCCCCCGCGCGCTCCTGCCCGTCCTCCTCGACGAGGCCGGGGCCCCCTCGGCGCGCCGCACTGGGGACTGTGGGAGGCGGGACGGGCGTTGGTGACGCTTGGGCGGCCTCCCGCTCAGCCGGGCGGCGAGGCGCGGGGCGCGGAGTCGCTCAAGGAGGCGGATCTGATTGTCATTCCGGCGCTCGCGGCATCGGCGGACGGGACCCGTCTCGGCCAGGGCGGAGGATGGTACGACCGCGCGCTCATGTACCGCTCCCCCGGCGTACCAGTCGTTGCGGCGATTTTCGACGACGAGGTACTGGAGGCCGGAGTAATTCCTGCGGAGCCTCACGACGTTCCCGTCGACGCGATTGTGACGCCGACACGCACGATCGCAACAAACGTCCGATAGGCCTTTTTCCAGGGTTTTTCTGTTAACCGCAACGCCAACAGCCGTTTGTCACATACGTCTCACACCGGACTTTTCAGCTCAAAATCGCAGATCGCTGACCGAATGACAAAAAGTGCGATGAACATTACCCTCTAATCACTGTTCGTAAGACGAAAGTCCCCACTAGTGTTTTCAACGGTAAACGAGCGCCGACGCGGCGCGCGCTCCCCGGCGGCAACAGAACGCCACGCCGAGGCACTTCGGCGATTCAGACTTGCCGGCCTGGCCGGCCCCGTTCATTACAGGAGTACCCATGCTCAAGGGATTCAAGGACTTCATCTCGCGCGGTAACGTCGTCGAGCTCGCCGTCGGTGTCATCATCGGTGCGGCCTTCAAGAACATCGTCGACGCCCTGGTCGACGGCATCATCAACCCGCTGATCGCGGCCGTCATCGGCAAGCCCGATTTCTCGGACGCCTTCATCCTCACCCTGAACGGTACCGACGTGAAGTTCGGCCTGCTGATCACCGCCGTCATCAACTTCATCCTCATGGCCTTCGCGATCTACTTCTGCATCGTGGTGCCCATGAACGCCCTCAACGCCCGCCGCAAGAAGGCTGAGGACGAGGCTCCCGCGGCCGAGGTCTCCGACGAGGTCAAGCTCCTCACCGAGATCCGCGACGCTCTCGCCAAGGGCGACCGCGCCTGATTCTTTCCTTTCCGCGAGGAGGCGGGGCCGATGCGATTGCATCGGCCCCGCCGTTTTTGTATAAACACGAGAGCACCGCGCCGGCGCGAAAAACTCGCCGCTACGCCAGCCCCTACGCCCGCGCCTGCGCGTGCGGCGGCACGTTCTCGAGCAGCCGCGCATCGTTGGCACCATCCCCCCGGTCGGGGGCGTCGGCCATGGAGCCGGGGCGCGTGTCCTCGGGGCGCACACGATCCTCCCAGGAAGGCGGCAGGCCCTCCTCGATGAGGCGGCGGTCCACGTCGGACACGTAGCGGGCGACGCGGCGACGCTTGCGCGGCGTCGGCTCACTCATCGGCGGAATCCTCGGGCGCCGCATCCTCGTCCGACGGCTCGCCCGCATCCTGCAAGGCTGCGGGCTTCGTGCGGCGCACGACGTTGCCCAGGACCGCGTCGGATTGGAAGCCGCGTCGCGTGATGCCCAGGGCCTCGCGCAGCTCTTCGGCGGTCTCCAAGTCGGTGCGCCTCGATGCCGTCAGAACGCACCCAGGCAGCCATCTCATCGAGCTGGTCATCGGAGTAAGCGGCCAGCGGCAGACCCTTGGCGATCGCGGGGCGCGGACCACGGTTTTCCTCGGACGCACGCTCCTTGTGCTTGATGGCCAGCAGCATGCCGGTGGTGTCCTCGTCGGCCTTCTTGCGACGCTTAGATTCCTCATCGAGGCCGTCGTCCAACATCGGCATGCGCGGGGAGGAGGAGGCGTCCTCAGCATCGTCCGCCGCCTCGGCTCCACCATCAGAGGAAGCCTCTTCAACGCGCTCTACCACGCGCTCGTCTCACGGCATCGTCATCGGCGATGCGCTCGGGCACCTCGACGACGGGCTCGTCGTCGGCGGCGCGCAGCTTTGTCGAGCGCGTCCAAGACGGCATCGACGACAAGAGACGCTTCCTTGTCGGGGTCAATGAACAGCGGCATCGACAGGGCGGTATAGACCGCCCAACCCTGAGCTTCGAGCCAGCGGGGACGGGCGCGGTCGCGCACGCGCTGGCTGGGCCCGCCAGGTACTCCTCGTCGTCCGTGAGCACCGCGAGGAGCAGGCGCCCCGGAGACCTGGGTGACCGATCGCGAGCGGAATCCGCATGCCGCCGGGGATACCGACGTTCGCGACGACCTCGAGGCCTCGCGAGTACAGGTGCTCGGCGAGGTCGACAAGCAGGCGGTCCGGTTCACCGGCGAGGACAGGCCAGGCGTCCATCCCCTCGCCCGCGTGCCCCTCGGCGATCTCCAGGAGGTCGACGAGCATACGCGACCCCTCGTGACCGAGGCGGTCACGGTCGATCTCCTCGCTGTGCAAGGCAGAGACGAGCGTCAGGTCGCCGCGCACGACGCGCAGGACCTCGGCGAGCGCGTCCGCGCCCTCCTCGCTCGACAGGACGCCAAAGTCATGAATGACGCGCCCGTGCGGGGTCTTCGCGAACCCGACGGACAGGATGAGCGATTCGCGGGTCAGGCCGGCCACCTGATCAGGCCCGACGACGACGAAGGGTTCCGGGGTCGCGGGGTCGAAGAACGAGGCCAGGCCGGGTTCGTCGGCCTTCACGCTCTCCAGGGCCTCGCGGATGCGCTGCGCGTGTCGCTCGGACAGGGCAACGACCGCGAGGGAACGCTCCGGAGCCTCGACCGCGTGCTCGATGACGGCGTCGACGACTGCGCGCACCTCGGCGCCGGTCGATCTCGATCGCGTGCGCACCGGAGCGGGCATGCCCGTCGCCTCCACCCAGCGGGCAGACACGGGCGCATTCGCGGCAGTCCACGGACGGGAATGCCGGCGTGCTCGTAGCCGTAGCGGGCGAGCAGCAGGGCCACCTGATCGTTGAGGCGGCGCGGACCGGGCTCGACACGCACGACCGGCAGGACGCCCGCCAGCTCACGGGTCGCGCCGCCTTCCGAGGCACCGGTCAGATCGTCGATGACGACCAGCTGGTGGCCGCGTGCGATGATCGGCGCCAGCTCGGCGAGCGGCAGGCCGTCAGCGCCGTCTAGGGACGACGACGTCGACGGTACGCCCCGTCGGCGCGAGGGCCGGAACCATCGCGGGCACCGCATGCGAGGACGGGCAGCAGGTGGCGCACCAGCGGGTACGACGACAGCAGGTCTAGGTCGGAGGGTGCCATTCCGTCGGCGAGCAGGTCGCGCAGCTCCTCGTGCTGGCTGGGTCGGGCCGCCAGGGCATTCGTGCTGATCTCGACGCACGCCCGTAATGGCCTGGGGGATGAGCGAGGCCACCTGAGCCTCGTCAGCTCCGCATCCCTCGCGCGTCAAGTCCTCGAGGGAGGCAGGGTCCACCCCGCCGAGCGCGGGCTGGGAGGCGAGCATGGCGCGCAGCAGCGAGGCCCACCAGGCGAGGTCGAGCTCGGTGTCGATCGCAGCGTCCTCAACCGCACGATCGGCGAGGTCCTGGGCAAGTTTGTCGAGGCCGCGGGCGGCCAGGCGCTCACGCATCTGCAGGCGCGCGGGCACCTCGCGGGCGGCGGAGGTGTCGCCGGCCCAGCGTTCGATGAGGGTCGTCAGGCGCTGTAGGTGGGTGCCCACCAGGTCCGGTTCCTCGGCCGCGAACACGGGGGCGATGGCGTCGAGGTCGTCACGCACGGCGTCCGTCAGGGCCGAAATCTCGCCGATCTTTGCCGGCAGAATGGGCCACGAGTCGTCGCCGCAGACCGCGCACCACGCGTTGCGGCGCTCCCTGGACGCGAATGAGGGCACGGTGCAGGTCGGGCACGTAGACGCCCGGGCGCACGAGGTCCTGGGCCTGTTTGACGAGGCGGTTGAGCTCGGAGCGGCCCATCGAAATATCGTGGTCTTTGCGCCACTGCTTGGGCGCGGTTGCGATCACCATGTCGGCGGCGCTGCGCTCGAACACGCGGGGCAGGAAGACGTCGAGGACGTCGGCAATGCCGTCGAACATGGCGAGCTGGCGGTCCCACTGGGCGAGCGTGCCGGCGGGCTTTGATGCCGGCCTCGCCGGCGACGGCCGCGATGTGCACGCGCAGCTCGGGCAGGGTCTTAGAGGGGCGATCGACGCGCAGCAGCACGTCGGAGGCCTGTTCGTCGGAGGTCAGGACAGCGTTGCCCCACGCGGAGGAGGCGGACACGCTGAGGGTCCCAGACGCCAGGGCCTCGCGCAGCAGGGGCGCGGGCGCTCGCCCCTGATCGACCGCGATGTCGTAGAGGGTCTTTTCGCCCAGGCGCACGCGGGTCGTGGGCGGGTTCTCACCGCTCGTGAGGTCGGTGAGGGCACGCAGCGCGTCAGCCGCGCACACGCCGAAGCGGCCGTAGGGCTGGTGGAGCGCGGCCGCATACGAGGCCAGTGCGGCGCGCACCTGACGCAGGCGCGCGCGATCTCGTCAACGCTTGCCTGGTCGACGACGGGCGAGGTGTCCTCCATCGCGGCGCTCACGCGCGCTGCCAGGGTCTTACGCGCGTCGGAATAGCTGTCGATATTCGCCACGATGTCGGCGAGGCCCAGATCGGCCAGGCGCGTGTAGGCGGCGATTGAACGCGACGGAGAGGTCGACACGTGCAGGACCGACCGACCGGTGGCTGCCGCGTCCGCGAGGATCGCCGCGACGACCGACGCGTCGTCGCTGTGTGCGGGGATGTCGATGAAGACGCTGCGCCCGTCGGAGGCGGCTTCGACCGCGTCCTGCTGGAGGGGAATCAGGTCGCCGACGCCCTTTTCGGCCCACGGGTCGCGGTCGGCGGGGTTGGGGACCGGAACCTCGGAGCGCAGGTCATTGCGCGCGTCCTGGTCGCCCGCGAGCGCGCGGATCACCTGAGAGTCTTCGAGGGCGGTGACGTCCTCGGCAAGGCTGGCGGCGAGGGCACCCGCCGGGTGGCAGAACAGACCGATCACGAGGTCGTCGCGAACCTCGAAGCGCGGCAGGGCGGCGCAGGCCTCGCGCAGAGCGGCCATCGCCTGGGAGGAGGAGAACCCGTGGGCACCGCTCGCCTGAGCGAGGATCGTGTCCCCGTCCACGTCGAGGCCGTGGCTGCGCAGGGCCTCGGACAGCTCGGGGGCGAGCAGGCCGCCGCGTCCGAGCGCGATGAGAACGTCGTCGTCGCGGCGCACGAGGCGCACGGGGCGCAGCAGGGCGGGCACGGTTACGGCGTCGGTTCCGTTATGCCACGAGGCGGTCCCGATTCCCAGGTGGATGGGGCCTGTGCCGTGGGCGGACGCGCGCTGCTCGGAGCACGCGATGATGGAACGGGCGCGCTCGAGGGCACGGCCCAGGGCAATGGGTTCGCGAATGAGGAGGCTCAGGCGGACAGGGTGTTCCGTGTAGAGCTGGGCAAGGCCTCCGGGGTGCGCGCCGGACAGGGACAGCGTCGGCAGCGACGTGGAGTCTGCGGCGATGTCCTGGTCGAGGCGTGAGCGCCACTTCTCGCGCGCAGAGCCGACGAGGGTGGTCGGGTGCGTCGAGGTGGACGAGGCCTCGGGAGCCTCGGGCTCAGGGGCGGAACGGCGCGAAAAGATACTAGGAACCACGTTTTAACCCTACGGCAGCACCGCCCTATTGTGTGACGCGGCGCGCCCGGAGGAGGTCGACAACGGAAATGGTCACAACGGCACCAACGATAAGTACCATGCCAACGATGTCGATGCCCGTGTAGGAGCTTCCCATGACGAGGGCGGAAAAGGCGGTCGCGGCGATGGGCTCGAGGCTCCCGATGAGCGACGCCTTGACGGGGCCAATGCGATCCACACCCCACAGGTAGGCGGTGAAGGCGACGGCGGTGCCGAGGACGACGGTGATGAACATGGCGAGCACGACGTCGGGCGTCCAGGTGATGTCGAATCGCCACACGCGACCGACCAGACCGACGCATGCACCCGCGATCAGCAGGCCGTATGCCACGACGACGTTCGCACCGTAGGCCGCAATGAGCCGAGCGGGAAGCAGCGTGTATGTCGCGAGCGTGAGCGCAGCAACGGCTCCCCAGGCGAGGGCAGTGGGTGTAATGACGAGGGAGTCCAGCACCCCGTGCGTGCACAGCAGGAAGGTACCGCTCACGGCGAGGACGATGGCAATCACCTCGGAGGCACGCGGCCATCGCCTGTGGGTGAGACACACCCAGACGACGATGAGGATCAGGCCCAGGTACTGGAGGACGGTGCCGGTGCCCGCGTTCGACTCCCGGATCGCCCCCATGTAGGTGATCTGGCAGGCCGCCAGTCCGACAATCGCGTAGATCACGAGATCGCGCCAGTTGCGAGGTGTGGACACCAATTCGCGGTGACGAGCGGATACCCCGTGCGAGCGCACGAGAACGTAAACGAGGGCGAGAATGCCCGAGATGAACATGCGGAAGAAGCTGATGAGCGTCAGCTCGATCCCGTGATGTTCCATGAGGTAGTCGGCGGAGACACCGGAGGCACCCCAGCACAGGGCAGCCACGAGGGTCACGAGATACCCAAGAGCGTTACGCATGGCGTCCTTCTACTGTGCCCCCGAGACGATTCGAACGTCCGACACCCGCTTTAGGAGAGCGGTGCTCTATCCCCTGAGCTACGAGGGCGTGACATGTTGTCCGCGCCCACTGTAGCAAAGTGCGCGCACCGCTGCCCTGCATCGCCATGCGGAGAGGCTCACCCCGGCGGGCATTCGCCTCCACACACGGACGAGGCCGGGGTATCCACGCGTCGGACCCCGGCCTCGTGACCGTATGCGTTTAGCGGCGCTCCCATTCGGTGTGCACGGCCGTGCCCGCGTCCCCGAGGTGGGCGGAGGGAACGATCATGACCGGGCAGGTCGAGTGACCGAGCACCGTCTGCGACGTCGAGCCGAGGAGCACGCCTGCAAGCCCTCCACGCCCGCGGGTGCCAACGACGACCAGGTCGACAGCGGTGGAGAACTCGATGAGCAGGGATGCCGCAGAGCCATCGAGGGCGTGGCGGGAGACGTGCATGTCCTCCCCGTCCAGGGCAGCGGCGATCGCGGCGTCCATTCCCTCGCGGACCTGAGCAAGCAGAGCCGAGTGATCAACACCCGTGGGGGTCCACGTCATGACGGACGGGCCCACCGCGATCGGCACGGCGGACACCGCGGTCAGGCGCGCATCCCACAGGCGCACCTCGCAAATCCGCGCGCTTGAGCGCGCACGACGGCTGATCGGTTCCGTCGATACCGACGACGACGCGCTCGACGGGTGTGAACTTCTTACCCGATGTGTGGCGGGGGACGACGACAACGGGACACTTCGAGTGGGCGGGCAGGGCGGAGGAGACCGTCCCCAGGAGACGATCGGCGAATCCGCCGCCGCCGCGAGAACCAACGACGATCATGTCCACCTCGGCGGAGAAGTCGATGAGGACCCCCGCCGGGTCTCCGGGCTCGGTCGATCCGGAGACGTGCGTCGCTCCGCGTTCGCGAGCCAGGGCCTTCGCCTCCTCGACAACCTGCTCGGCACCTGCCTTCAGGGCCTCATCGTCGAGGACAGCGTATCCACCGTCCAAGGCAGCAGCAGAGTACGAGGCCAGCGCGTAGGTACACAGGCAATGGATGCGCGCTCCGGTGCGCGCGCCGCGATCAGCGGCCCATTTGACGGCGGCAAGGCTCTCCGTCGAGCCATCGACACCGACCAGAATGACTTCGGTAGAACTCATGATGTCCTCCTCGTGGTGGCAGTCACTTATATTGTGCCGTATTTTAACGATCCGCGAAAGCCCAACCCGAGCACTAAAACTAACGATCCCCGCAGCCCGTGGGGGCTGCGAGGATCGTTAGCTGTCTATCGCAGGCTCAGTAGCGGACGTCGGGTGGCGCCGCTGCGGACCGGCGCGATCCGGGAGAAACTGCCGGGCACCGTTGCCTCGACCATCTGGCCGCCGCCGATGTAGATGGCGGCGTGGCCGGGGTAGGACACGATGTCGCCGGGCTGCGGGTCGGACACGATGGTGCCGCCAGCGGCCTGAGCGGACGCGGAGTGCGGCAGGCTGATGCCAGCAGCCGCGTACGCGTACTTGACCAGGCCGGAGCAGTCGAGACCGCCGAGGTTCTCACCACCGTAGACGTAGGGAATACCAGTCAGGCCGAGGGCGACGGAGGCGATGTCGCCACCAGCCGCGTTCAGGGTGGCCTGACGGGCGGAGGTGTCAGAGGACGCGTCGGAGCGGGTCTGCGAGCGAGAGGCGGCCGAGTCGGAATGATCGGCGGCGGGGGTTGCAGTGCCGGGAGCCGCCGCAGGTGCCTCGGCGGTCGCGGATGCGGTAACGTCCTCTTCAGCGGTCCACTCGATGTCCGGAACCTCGACGGTGGTCACGTCATCGACGGCGACGGTCGTCGTGTTGAGGTCAGCGCTCTGCGGCTCAGACTGGGGGGTCGCCGGGGCGGCGTTCGCAACGCCGGCGGCAATCGCGGTCAGCGCAACACCGGCGGCCGACGCGAAAGCGATCGGACGAGCGGCGCCGGAAACGTTCATGCCCTCGACCACGGAATCGGTCAGCGGACGACGTGCCATGCGGTGACGCGGAGCAGGCTTAATAGTCTTCACTCATGTTCTCCCTGTTTCCCTGCGAGGTTAGCTGTCGGGTTCGGACGGGAGGTCCGGCTCGGCGTGCGAGCTTCACCCCAAGGCTCAAGGAGCCACATCTGGGTTCCCCGCGTGAGACGGTTCTTCCGCTCCATTCGTCGTCTCACTTCGGGTTCCGAATGGGCGGGTGGTCTGATGACCGATGTCGACTATACCTTGGCCGACCGATAAATGTCACGTTCCGGTAACATCGATCGCCCCCATCGTTATCATTCCGTGACATTTGTGCCCTGCAATCTCAGGAAAAACTCGCCTCTCCCTCGTGTTTTGCGATTCGAGACACACCCCGCAAATGACAAAAGCCGGGGCTCGTCGCCCCGGCCTCGTCGTTTCTCAGCGCTCACTCACCCCGCACGAAAAGGTGCGCGGCCAGAGCCATCGGGATCGTCAGGTACCCACGGACCTCCCCGGCCTCGTCGAGGGAGGCCACGCGCACGACATCACCGTGCGCCGAGAGCCCCACGCGAACGCCCGGACGCAGGCCCAGCTCATCGAAGGAAGCCAGCAGCTCCATGTCCGCCTGAATCGGCTCACCGATGCGCGCCACCGTGAGGGTGCCTGCCTCGAGCGAACGCACCGCGAGCTCAGCAGAATAAGCCCCCTCGATCTGCTCACAGCCGGGCATGGGATTGCCGTAGGGGTCCACGCACGTATTGCTCAGCAGCTCCTCCAGGCGCGCCTCGACGGCGTCGCTCATCACGTGCTCCCAGCGGCACGCCTCGTCGTGCACCTGCGCCCATTCCATGCCGATCACGTCGAGGAGGAGGCGCTCCGCCAGGCGATGCTTACGCAGCACCTCGGTCGCGTGCGCACGGCCGGCCTCAGTCAGCTCAAGGCGGCGATCACCCATCACGTGCAGCAGACCGTCACGCTCCATGCGCGCGACCGTCTGCGAAACCGTCGGGCCGGAATGCCCCAGGCGGTCGACGATGCGCGCACGCAGGGGGGTGACCCCGTCCTCCTCGAGCTCGAGGATGGTCTTGAGGTACATCTCGGTGGTGTCGATCAGGTCTGCCACGTCGGCCTCCTTCATCAGGCAGGTAATAAACACAGAATAGGGTCACCTTCCTTCTGACATGCGCAACGACGCGTTAGTGGGGAAAAACAGGCGTGTCGGAGTGTGCCCCCTCACGATAATTCGATTAATGAACGTGATGGAAATACCCAGCCCGAAAAGACTAGGCTGTTGCTATGGTGGCTTTCCCCGACATTCCCCAGGCCCTCCTTCCCTCAGACGGACGCTTCGGCTGCGGCCCCTCCAAGGTGCGCGCCGCGCAGATCGAGGCGCTGTCCTCTCCGCTCCTCATGGGCACCTCCCACCGCGCAGCAGCCCGTGCGAGGCGTGGTCGCCCTCACTGAAAGAAGGACTACGCACCCTCCTGTCAGTCCCCGACGACTACGAGATCGTCCTGGGCAACGGGGGTGCCTCCGCTTTCTGGGACGTGGCCTGCGCGTGCCTCATCTCCTCTCGCGCGGCCTTCGGTTCCTGGGGCGCGTTCGGCGCGAAATTCGCCTCCGAAGCGGCGCACGCCCCGCACCTGGCTACCCCCCTCATTGACGAGGCCGCACATGGTTCTCTCGCCACCGTGTCCCCGCGCGAGAAATCAGAGGGCGTCGACGTCTACGCCTACCCCCACAACGAGACCTCCACCGGCGTCACCTCCCCCGTCTACCGAGTCGAGGGCTCCCGGCTCGCTCACCCTCGTGGACGGCACGTCGATCGCGGGGCCGCACCCGTCGACCTGACCCGCGTCGACGCCTACTACTTCTCTCCAAAAGGCCCTCGGATCCGACGGCGGCCTGTGGATCGCGGTCCCTCTCCCCGCCGCCGTCGAGCGCGCCCGCCGCAGCGAGGACAGCTCCGACGGGCGATGGGTCCCACAGTTCCTGTCCCTGTCCGCAGCCATCGACAACTCGCGCAAGGACCAAACGCTCAACACTCCCGCGCTCGCGACGATTGTCATGGCGGAACGCCAGGGTGCGCTGGCTCCTCGAGCGTGGCGGCATGGATGAGGTGAGCGCCCAGTGCGCCCAGGCCTCGTCCCTCATCTACGACTGGGCCGAGGCGAACCCGGCCGTGCACCCCTTCGTCGAGAATCCGACCTGGCGCTCCCCGTGACCGCCACAATCGAGATCGCCGAGGCCGTGAGCGCATCCGGAGCTGGGCCGCCCACCTGCGCGCGCGGGGATCGTCGACATCGGCGCCTACCGCGGCGTGGAGTCAACCAGCTGCGCATCGGCACGTGGCCGAGCGCGTTGAGATCGAGGACGTGAGGCGCTCCTCGCCCTGCATCGACTACCGCCTGGAGCGCGCACTCTGCAGTTCCCTCCGGGCACCGATCAGAGCAGGCCGACCGAGCGACGCGCGCGTCCACGGAGGAATCCGCCTCGATGCCCACCCACGGGAACGAGGGCTGCGCACGACGCGGCCCTTCCAGTGGATCATCGCCCACGCCCCGCAGATGAGCGCGATGCCGAGGGAGGCGATACCGCCGACCAGGATCGACCAGCGCGCGCCAAACGTCGTGCCCACCCACCCTGATGAGCGGCGAGCCGATCGGGTTGCTCCGAGGAACACGAGGGAGTACAGGGCCATGACGCGCCCGCGCTTATCCGGATCGGTGCGCGTCTGGACTAGGGCACTGGCGCTCGTGTTCATCGTCAGCATGCCGAAACCCGTGGGGATCGACAGGAGCGCGAACCACCAGTAGGAGGGCGACAGGGCCAGGAGGATCTCGGCGGTCCCGTAAAAGGCGGCGCCCAGGAGGATGATGCGCAGGCGGGGAGCACGGCGCGCGGCTCCCGTGGAGCCGAGGATCGACCCCACCGCCATGAACGTGGAGAGGATTCCGAAGGAGCCGGCGGCCTTACCGAAGACCGTCGTCGCCATGAGGGCGCTCGTCATCTGAAAGTTCATGCCCAGGGCGCTCACGACAAAGATCAGCGCCAGGATGATGCGAATGTCGGTGCGGCTGTGCACGTAGACGACGGACTCTCGCAGCTGCCCCGGGGCGCGCGGCACGAGGGTGCGCGGGTAGAGCTGGTCGCCGCGCATGAGGGCCAGCGCGATGACGGGGGCCATGAACATCACAGCATCGATAAGAAAGACCGGGCCGATCCCCCACCAGTCAATGAAGAAGCCTGCGGAGGCTGGGCCGATCAGGCGCGCGGTATGGAAGGCGGTGGCGTTCAGGGCCACGGCGTTCGCCATCTTCTCGTGTGGCACGAGCTCACCCACAAAGGCCTGGCGCGCCGGGGTATCGACGGCGGAGATCATGCCCGAGATGAACGCCAGGATGTATTGGTGCCAGAGCTCGCCCGTCCCCGTCAAGACGACGATACCGATGATGAGGGACACGAGGCCGACGCCGACCTGCGTGCACTGCAGGAGGCGGCGCCCCGGGATGCGGTCCGCGAGGACCCCCGCCCACGCGGAGAACAGGATGATGGGAAGGAACTGAGCGCCGTCACGAGGCCAACCTGCGACGCGTCGTGATCGGTGAGGACCGTCAGAACGTACCAGTCCTGGGCGACGCGCTGGAGCCACACGCCCGTGGACGCAATGAGGGAGGCGACAAACCAGTACCGGTAGTTCACGTAGCGCATGGATGCAAACGTTGCCGACATGCTGGCCCTCACTCTCTCACTCCACGAACCGAACGAGGCCGGGGCTGGCAGCGCCGACCGCCCTCATCGGTGCATCTTCCCCAGGATACGACCGCCCCGCCGGAGAAAGACCCGGCGGGCGGGAAGGGCGTGAAGCGTGACGAATCAGCCGACGCCGAGGAGACGCTGGATCGGGCCCATCAGGAAGTAGATGATGAACAGGTTGGCGACCACCCACATGAGCGGGTGCACCTTGGCGGCCTTGCCCTTGACGAGCTGGATGACCGCGTAGGTCACGAAGCCCACGCCGATGCCGACGGACACGGAGTAACCGAAGGGCATGAAGGCGATCGCCATGAAGGCGGGGATCGCAACTTCCTTTGGAATCCCAGTCGATGCCGGTCACCTGGGTCATCATGAGGAAAACCGACGAACACGAGGGCCGTGGAGGCGGCCTCGGTCGGGGACCAGCCTCGACGAGGGGTGCCAGGAAGGTCGACAGCAGGAACAGGATGCCGGTGACCACGGAGGCCAGGCCCGTGCGGGCACCCTCGGCGACACCCGACGCGGACTCGACGTAGGAGGTGTTCGAGGAGACGCCGCCGACGCCGCCGGGCCACCGCGGCCAGGGAGTCGATGATCAGGATCTGGCGGGTCTTGGGCGGGTTGCCGTCCTTGTCGAGCAGGTTACCCTCGGCGCCAACAGCCACCATGGTGCCCATCGTGTCGAAGAAGTCAGCGAGCATGAGCGAGAAGACCAGCAGGATCACGGAAAACGACGCCGAGCTTGCCGGAAGCCGCCGAAGAAGTCCACCTTACCGAGCGTGTCGAACACGGGAACCGCGATCGGGAGCCCTTTGAGCTCGGGGACGGTCTGGCCCCAGCCGGTCGGGTTCGTGTCGGAGATGCGATCGATGTGGGCGAAGGCCTGAACGATGACGGCGAGGATCGTGGAGGCGATGATCGAGATCAGGACCGCGCCCTTCACCTTGCGCACGTAGAGGATCATCATGAGGAAGATGCCGAACACGAAGACGAGCGCCGGCCAGCCGTCGAGCGAGCCCGAGATGCCGAACTGGACGGGGTCGCGCCGGCGCGCACGATGCCCGCGTTCACGAGGCCGATGAGGGCGACGAAGAGGCCCAGGCCCACCGTGATGGCGGTCTTGAGGGCGGCGGGGATGGCACGGAAAAACGGCCTCACGGAAGCCCGTGAGGACGAGCAGGAAGATGAGGGATGCCTTCCCAGGCGATAATGCCCATGGCCTCGCCGTAGCTGAGGCCTGCGCCGAGGACGAGCGTGAAGGCGACGACCGCGTTGAGGCCAAGGCCTGCGGCGAGCGCCAGCGGGTAGTTCGCGACAACACCCATGAGGATCGTCATGATGCCCGCGACGAGCGCGGTACCGGCGGCGATGCCCTGGGTCGTAATGGAGCCGTCTTTGGGAACGGCGTTGCCCAGGATCGCCGGGTTGACGACCAGGATGTAAGCCATCGCGAAGAAGGTGACAATTCCACCGCGGATTTCGTGACTGATAGTCGAGCCGCGCTTGAGATCTGGAAGAACGAATCAAGTGACTGTGCGAAGCCGCCGCGGGATGGGGCGGTTTTCTTGTATGCTCACCGGATAATCGTGCCTGCTCAGCCGCCCGCACGCAAACAAACTCACCATTTGCCCACCTGTTGAGAAAGCACCCGGGACCAAGTCCCGAGTGCTTTCTGTCAGTTCATAGCGGAAGGAAACGTCAGGGTTTCCTGTTTCTCGCCCTGTCGGAGCTTCGGCCCTCATCGGACGTCACTTCGTCGACCGTGGCCTCGTCCCTGCGCGCCTCGTCCGATGCACGCGGCATCGGCTCGGCGTCGAGAGCGCCCTCGTTTACGCGCGAGGACGCACGGGCCACGCGGTACTGTTCTTGGGGACGTCGGTCTCGAGTGGGAGCCGCACGTGTGATCCAGAGAGACCACAGCGCCGTCGTCGGTCGCCCACTCGTTCGCACACACGCCAAACATCGTGCGCATGCCGCCACTCATCTTCGCGAGGAAACCACACGACGAGCAGGTGTTACGCGGACGGCGACCGAACTTTAGCCCACGGTCGGACCTCGTACCACCGCTTGGCCGCCTGATCGATACCCTCCTGCGACAACACGCGCGGGCGCCCCAGGCCGAGCTCTCGCACGACCGGCAGATCGGGGTCCTCACTCGTATCCTCGAATCCCTGTTCGAGGCGCTCATCGTCCGCCTTGTAGGGCAGGACGTCGTCACGAGAAATATCCGAGGGACGCAGACGCTCTCCCAGGGCACCCACCCTGGGGCCAACAGCGCACCTCGCGGGGAGTCACGTCGACCTCACAGACTGTGGCGACGCGCCCGCGCGGCACGCGGGCGACGGTCACCGCCCAGCACCAGCCCACGTAGCCCGCGTCGGTTGACGCAAAGTAGTGGGTAGCCAGACGCTCCGACACCATCTCAAATCCGACGTGCTCGCCGACGGGACGGGGGTGCGCAACGGCCTCGGCACCGGCGCGCGCGACGTCGACGGCGGCCTCAAGGACGGCGTCCTTCTTCACTGCCCGCAGGCGGGTACTAGTCTTAGGCATCAAATTCCTCTGCGACGGCGCGCAGCACCTTCGCGATCTTGGTCGCGTTGTCCGGGTAGGAACCGCGGCGCAGCGCGGCGCTCGAGGAGTCGAGGAGCTTAATCAGGTCCTCGACGACGGGCACCATCGCCTGCGGCTTGCGGCGCTTGGCTCGGGCAACGGAAGCTGTCTCCTTCAGGAAACGCACGCTCAGAGCCTGCGGTCCCTTTCGCCCGTCGGCCACCGAATACTCCACGCGAGCACCCACTCGCGGGTTAGCATGGTCGGCCGGCAGCGCGGACGAGTGGAGGAAGACATCAGCGCCGTCATCTCCCGCAATGAAGCCAAAACCGCGATCTGCGTCGAAGAACCCTCACTTTACCGGTAGGCATGGTCCCTCCTTCTCTCAATAGTCTGAATGCCCCCATGGGCTCTCCCTATCATAGGGCGCTCGCCCCCTGCGCGCGGCAGACGAGCCGACGCCCTGTAGCGAACAGCACCGCTGCCCACATTTCTCCAGCCTCGTCACGTAGACTGACCCCACGGAAACTATCACCGACGCCGCGGTGCATCACACGCTAGACGCACACGGCGCGCAGGGTGTATGTTGACCTGTTCGCCACATCACAGGAGGCCCTCGTGACACGAATCCGCCGTTTCAGCCTCATCGCTGTTCTGACAGCGATACTGCTTGCGCTGGGCCTTCCCGCGCTCGCAGCGTCGCCCATGTCCATCAGCGATCGGGTTACCGATCCCGACGGATGGCTCTCCAGCGCCGACCGCTCCACGATCGAGTCCGCGACGAGCAGGCCGCCTCCTCGGGCAAACCCGTCAAGGTCGTCGTGGTCGCCAACTTCTCGGGCACGGACGCAGAGTCGTGGTGCCAGCAGACCGTCGAGCGCTCCTCCCTGACCAACGGCACCGTCATCTACGTCATCGCGTACGACCAGCGCCGCGACGCGGCCTGCTCCTTCAACGGACCGTCTAGCTCCTCCCTCCAGGCCGCCGTGCGTGCCTCCGAGAAGCAGCTGACGCCCAATCCGCTGACGTCTTCCGCCGTCGCCAACGGGGTCAACGCATTCGTCAACACCCTCCTGAACGGCACGTCCAACTCGGGTTCCAGTTCCGCGAACCCGAGTTACTCCAGCAACCCCGGCGCGACCGATGACGACGTCCGCCCACTTGTCGGCATGTCCGTCATGTTCCTGCTGCTCGTAGGTGGCGTCATTGCCATCGCCATCGGAGTTGCTCGCTCGTCGCGTCGTAACAGGGCTCGCCGCCCAGCAGGCCGCACAGGTCGATGCCGAGAGCGCGGCCCGCGCCGCCCAGGAAGCAAACCGGCAGCTCCTGTCGGCGGACGAGCAGGTGCGCACCGCGACCGACGAACTCAACTACGCACGCGCGCAGTTCGGCTTGAATTCCACGGACGAATTCGCCCGCGCCATCGAAGCGGGCAAGGCGGCTGTCTCGCGCGGCTTTAGCGCCCAGGCGCAGATGAACTCCGCGACCGCCCCCGCAGAGCAGCTCCGTCTGGCCACCGCGATCATGCGGGATCTGGGTGCCAACATGAACCCTCTGAGCACCATTCAGGCGTCGTTCGCCACCAAGCGCGCCGAGCAGGCCTCACTCCCCGAGCGAATCGCCGAGGCCCGCGAACGCCTCGCGGAGGAGCTGACGGATCTGGAGCGCGCGAAGTCCGAGCTGTCCAGCATTTCGACGCTCTACCCTGCGCAGATGCTCGCCTCCCTCCAGGACAACCCCGAGCAGGCTGAGGCGCTCCTCACGTCAGCGCGCAGCGCGCTCGACACCGCGGAGGCGTCTGCCCCCACCGACCGCGCCCACGCCGCGAGCGCCCTCGACACCGCCCTGCGTGCCCTGACGATGGCCAACCACCAGACCGACGCGATCTTCTCTGCGAAGTCCGACCTGGACGCGATCCGCGATCGCCTCGTCGCGGCGATCAGCTCGATTTCCTCGGACATCACCGACGTCAACGAACTGAACACGGATCCGGCGGTGTTCAACCCGTTGGTGGCCGACGCTCACGCGGCCATTGCCGAGGCCCAGGCGGCCCTTGCGAACACAGGCGATCCGCTCGCAGCCCTCGAGCACCTGCGCATGTCCGAGGCCACCCTGGACGCGGCACTCGAGCCGCTGCGCACCAAGGAGGAGGCCTACGAAAAGGCTCGCACGGCCGCCGAGGCGCAGATTTCGCTCGCTGATTCCGCCGTCTCCCAGGCCGAGCGTTACGTGCAGGGCCGACGTGGAGCCATCGATCTGGAGCTCCGTTCAACCCTCAACAACGCTGAGACCGCCCTGAGCGCCGCCCGCCGGTCGCTCGAGGACGATCCCGAGGCCGCGTCGACGCACGCAATGAACGCACGCGCCCTCGCCGACAGCGTCATGGCGACCCCCATCCAGAACTTCGGGGGCGCGTGGGGACAGCCCACCACGGGCAACGGGTCCTACACGGGATCGTCCCTGGGCGACTTCCTCCTGTGGTCGACGCTGTTCTCGAATTCCGGTTCGCACCACCGAGACGACTTCGACCCCTTCCACAGCGGCTCCAGCTCGTCCGGGTCTGGCTGGTCCTTCGCTTCCGGCGGCGGCTCCGACTGGGGCTCGGGCGGCTGGTCCTCCGCCTCCGGTAGCTTCTGAGCCATCGAGCCGCACAGCAGAGGTTTATCGCTTCATCGACGAGCAGGAGGCACCGTGTCACGGATCCACGCCTGGGCTTCGCAGCCATCATGATGGTTGCGAAGCTGGTCGGCGGCGCGCCCGCGTTCGCGACCGAGCCGCTCACCACGAGCGGACACGTCACCGATCCCGACGGCTTTCTGAGCGACGAGCAACGCGAAACTATTGAGACCCCAGCGAAATCGTTTATTCCACATACTCCACGCTCATCGACGTCGCCATCATTCCCAACTTCTCCGGCCAGGAGCCATCAGCGTGGTGCAACGCCACCCTCAAACAATCGCGCACCGCACAACAGGGCATCCTCTACGTTGTCGCCTACGAGAACGGCACGAACGCCTCCTACGCGGGTGCGAAGCTGGCGTCAGATCCGATGGCCAGGCTGATGCTGGACGGCGCGCTACGCGCCGCCAGTAACAAGCGTAAAACCACCCACTGACCCCTGAAGAGGCTACGGCGGGCTCTCGCACGTTCATCGACTCTCTACGCAGCGATTACGACTTCAGGGCACGCAACGCTGCCGAGAACAGGGAGAGGCAGTAAGCGGAGGAGAAAAGGCGCGAGGCACAAAAGAAAGAAGGAAGAAAACAAGAGGAATCGCGGCGTTAACATCCTCATATACGCGGTCATCGTGATTGCCATTGGCTCCAAGCTATGGGTTTGGATACGAAAAGAACGTGAGCTAGAGCAAGGGGTATCCCCCACTGAATATGAGGATGTCACCCCCTCCCGTGGACACCGTTAGGCGCGACGCCCTGAGGGCAGCCGCAGAAGCACGGCGGCGCCTATCGAAGGCTGAGGAACAGGTGCGCACTGCCGAAGAAGACTGGAACTTTGCTCGCGCTCAGTTCGGTAGCGCCGCGGCTGAAGAGTACGGACGTCGCCTCGAGGCGGCGAAGGCGGCTATTGCGCGCGGCTTTGATACTTACAGCACACTCCTGATTCTCACGCCAAGCGACGCCTCGCCACAACAATCACGGAGGACCTTGACGAAGACCCCTTGCGAGCGAGCGCAGCCGCTTCGAAGGCCGCCACACTCATCAACCGAGCACTTGCGGCACCAGGGCGACGATAGAGGAGGTTGACGCGGATTCCCCGCCACATGACGCTAACAGCCATGACCACGTTACCCATGCCTCGACGCAGGGCATCGGCTCACCACGGACTTATTTCCACCCGCACACGACCATCACCTACACTGGTCTCACACAACCAGCGTGTGACACAAGATACACAATTATAGAGACACTGCACTCCACGATGGTGTATATTAATCTGTTTACCACTCACCAAGGAGGATCGCATGCGACGGATTCGGGAAACTCGAGCTCGTACGCACTGTGGAAGCCAGGCCGGATGCCTCGCTCGATCCGCTTCGCCATGGGTGGCGTCACTCGGGAGACGCGCACTCAGCATCATGGCAGGCCTCTCCCCCACACACACTGACCCGACGACCGGCTTGGGCGACATGTAGCCCACCCACCAATCGCGCGAGGCCCATCTCGCTCACAACCCGCGCGCACGCGCACCACCCCATAACGCGCAGACGCGCACCACCTCAAAGGAGAACATCATGGCCGAAAAGCAGACGATTCTGGGCCGCATTGCTCAGCTCGCCAAGGCAAACATCAACGCACTCCTCGACAAGGCCGAGGACCCGCAGAAGATGATCGACCAGCTCATCCGCGACTACACGAACTCGATCATCGAGGCCGAGAACGCGATCGCTCAGACCCTGGGCAACCTGCGCATGGCCGAGAAGGACTACGAGGAAGATGTCAAGGCTGCTGCCGACTGGGGCCAGAAGGCCGCCGCCGCTTCCGCGAAGGCTGACTCCCTGCGCGCCGCTGGCGACGAGGCCGGAGCCGATAAGTGGGATAACCTGGCCAAGGTTGCCCTCGGCAAGCAGATCCAGTTCGAGAACGAGGTCAAGACCGAGGAGCCCGCCTCGCTCTCAGCGCGATGTCGCGGAGCGCCTGAAGACCGGCCTCGCTCAGATGAAGGACAAGCTCTCCGAGCTCAAGACCCGCCGTGACCAGCTGATCGCGCGCGAGAAGACCGCCAAGGCTCAGGCTCAGGTCACGGAGGCCCTCGGCTCGATCAACATCCTGGACCCCACGAGCGAGCTCGGCCGCTTCGAGGACCGCGTGCGTCAGCAGGAGGCCCTCGCCCAGGGCAAGATGGAGCTGGCTGCCTCCTCGCTGGATGCCCAGTTCGCTGAGCTCGAGACCGACCTCGCAGGTGGAGATCGAGGCTCGCCTGGCCGCCCTGAAGGGCAACAACACGCAGGCGTGAGCGGACGCGGCCCAGCCGCACGCATAGATAGGCCGGGCGGCCCCGCGAGGGGCCGCCCGGTTCGTCATGTTGGCGGCAACGCGCCCACTCGCGGACGCGCGGCCAGGGTTTACAGGAAGGCCATCGGGTCGAAGTCGTCGATGTCGATGATGTGGAGCCTGGGCAGGCGCACCTGGAAGGCGTGCACGTCGTATTCGAGGTCGATGATTTCCAGGCCTCGTTCCTCCAGCTCGTGGAGCTGGGAGGAGAGGAACTCCTTGAAGCACATGACCGCGACGCGGCGGCCCTGGTCGAGGAGGGTCTCGATCTGGGGGAGGAAGTCAGCGTCGTGGCTGGCCAGGATGACGTCGCCCGAACCGAGCTGCGCGATCGCATCCATCGTGCGCTGGAGGCCGACGTCGACGACCTTCATGTCGGCCGGGCCCGACAGGGGATGACCGAGTAGTCCATGGTCGTGAGCGCCTGCACGAAACCCATCGGCAGGAAGCCGGAGGAGCCGTTCAGGAAGAACAGGCCCTGGCCCTTGTGCCCCCAGCGGCCGTGCGCGCACTCGAGCACGCGATCCCAGCGTGGGCGTTCCTCGATTCGGGCGGCGATCAAGGACAGAAAGGCCCAGCGTCGCATCAATATTCTCGCCATCTACGACGAGGTATGTCGTTTGATTATTAGGGTTTTCCATGGAATAGAGTAACTGACGATTATCTGGACCTAATCAGCCTTGGGTCCCTAGACATTCCTCCCCATCTCGACAAAGCCCGTTATGCTCCCGTCACCCATCGATAAAGAAGGGGATTCGATGGCTTGGCGAGCGAAGCACTGCGCGTCCTGTCCGCTGCCGAGGGCGGACGGCCCATCAAGGACGAGAGTGGCAAGGCCGTGAATGTATGCCCACAGGGTCACTTCCGCGTGGGGATCGTCGGTTCCGTAGGCGGTGTGCGCCAACGAACGTAGCTGGGAGCGCGCGGCCAGGCTGGCCTGCCTCAGCCCCGGGTGCGCGTCGGCGTCGTACATGTCTGATCGGAACATGATCCGAAAGACGCCGGGATTTGCCAGGGCGCACGACAGGTAGGCATGTCCGGCGGCTCGCGTCACGTCCTGCGGCGGCGCCCCATCACTACGCTCCCTGGCCTCACACAGTGCCTGTTCGAGGGAGCGGTAGCCCTCCTCGACAAGTGCCACGAGGATCCCTTCGCGCCCCTGGAAGTGGTGGTAGGGAGCTTGGTGCGTACAGCCCGCACGACGAGCAACTTCGCGCATGGAGAGCGAAGAGGGCCCACCCTCATTGAGGAGATCGCGGCTGATCGCGAGGATTGCCTCGCGCAGCCCCTCGGATGTCGTAGAGCGCGTCATGCACTCAGTGTAGCCGAGACAGCAGCCAGAATTGACAATGTCTAGTAGGCGTGTTGTCATAAGTAGACACTGTCTAGTTTTGGGAGTTTCCATGTATGATGCGATCGTTATCGGCTCGGGCATCGGCGCACTCACGACGGCCGGCCTCCTTGCCGGAGTCGCGGGAGCGCGCGTGCTTGTCCCTCGAAAAACACAGCACCCCAGGCGGCCTCACCCACTCATTCCGTCGGATGGGCGCTTCCTGGGATGTCGGGCTGCACTACGTCGGCGACATGCACCAGGGATCCCGCCCACGCCAACTCTTCGACTACCTCACCGGCGGCGCGCTCACATGGAATCGAATGCCGTCGGGCTACGACCGCTTCATCCGGCCCGGCCACGGCCTGACCGTCACAATCCCATCCAGTTTCAAGGAGTACCAGCACCTCCTGATCTCTCTGTTTCCACACGAGAAGAGAGCCATTCGACGCTACTGCCGGGACGTGAAGCGCGCCTATTCATGGATGTCGCTGCGCTACATGGCCGACATGGTCCCGCCACAGGCATCCCCCGCCATTCACCTCGCACTCCGCCTGCGGACAGGATGTGCCCTAGAACGAACAGAGCACTACATGGAGCGCCGCTTCCGCGACCCGGCCCTGCGTGCCCTCCCTCACCACGCATTGGGGCGACTACGGGGTGGAGCCTACGCGCAGCGCCTTCGTCGCCCACGCGATGATCGTGTGCCACTACATGGACGGCGCATGGTTCCCACGCGGCGGAAGCGGTCAGATCGCGCGCATGATCGAAGAACGGATCCGCGCAACCGGAGGTGAGATCCGCCTGTGCCAGGACGTCGACGACATCCTCATCGACAACGGGCGAGCAGTGGGCGTGCGCGTCACTGATCGTAGGTCCGCGCCTGTCTCCTACGAGGAGCGTGCTCCCATCGTGATTTCCGGCGTCGGCGCACGCGAAACCTACACCCGGCTACTACCAACGACCGGTCCGGTCGGCGCGCTCACTGCACGTGTCCGCGACAGGATCGCCCACCTCGGGCACGGAGGCTCCGCAGTGACCGTCTACCTCACCCTCGACCACCACCCCACCGGCGTGGACGGGTCGAACGTCTGGGTGAATACATCCCAGGGACCCGACAACCTGGAGCAGATGACCGAGGACCCATGCCGGGGACGCCCTCAATCAGCCTTCATCTCGTTCCCTCGGAATCAAATCCGGAGACCGCCACGCGACAGTGGAGATCGTGTCCTTCGCCCAGCCACAGGCCTTCGACCGATGGTCGGGGACGAGGCCGGGGATGCGCGGGGAGGACTACGAACGCCTGACGTCGGCGATGGCACGCGGACTCATTGACCTCGCGGACACGGCCATACCCGGATTGACAGACTCCGTACGCTCCGTCGAGGTCGCCACCCCGCTCACCATCAAACACTTCACGTCACACGAGGGCGGATGCTTCTACGGACTACCCCTCACGCCCGAGCGCTTCGCCGCCGACCTCGCCTCTCCTCGACCCCCATCGACGGCCTCTACCTGACCGGGCAGGACGCCGGAATGCCCGGCATCGTGGGCGCCGCCCTGGCCGGCATGTCCACGGCCTGCAAGGTACTCGGACCCGCGGGATATCCCCGCATCATGCGCGCACTGCGCGATCAGGTCCCCACCCAGGATCACGCGAGCTCCTCCCACGACACGACGACTGAACGCACCGCCGGGGCGGCACGCCATCGGGCGACCGTCCAACGCGCTCGTTGGATGAGCCCCACCACCCGCGACATCACACTCGAGCTACCGGAATGCACGACGTGGGAGGCAGGCCAGTACGCGCTCGTTCGGGTCGCCCCATTCGAATGGCGACCTTACTCGCTCGCATCAGCCCCTGGGAGCACCGTCAGGCTCCTCGTTGACGTGCGCACGAAGGGCATGGGCGCCTCCTGGGCGAGCACCACCGCACCCGGCGACGACGTCGACCTTGAGCTGCCCTACGGCCACTGGCTCGTCACGCCAGACCGGGGCACGACCGACGCCGAGGCACCACACCGGCGCATTTTCATCGCAACAGGGACGGGCATCGCCCCATTCCTCGCAGCGTTCGAGGCTGGCAGGCGCGACGACGACATACTCATCGTCGGATGCTCACGGACGGAAGACGACCTGACAGGCCGAGCGGGCACACCGCTGCCCCGGCTCATTCGATGCGTCAGCCGCGAGGCGGTGCCCGGCACGTTTCACGGGCGCATCACCGACTACCTGAACGCCGAGGGCATCGATCCCCAAGCCACGTACTACGTGTGCGGCTCCGCCCGCATAGTCCGCGACATTTCGGGCATCATCCAGGCCGGGGGCGCACGCGTCTCCTACGAGACGTTCTAACGCTCCCCTCCCCACACGCGGCGAGGCCAGGACCGCTTCACGCAGCCCCGGCCTCGTCACTTTCTATGGAGCGACTGTCACAACACGTCGTCGTCGACCCAGTCGAGCGTACGCGTGACGGCCTTCTTCCACAGGCGGTAGGTGCGGTCGCGCTCGGCCGGCTCCATGGACGGCGTCCAGCGCTTGCCTTCCTGCCAGTTGGCCACGACGTCCTCGGTGCCCGACCAGAAGCCCACCGCCATGCCGGCGGCGTAGGCGGCACCCAGGGCGGTCGTCTCGATGACCTTCGGGCGAACGACGTCGACGCCGCACAGGTCGGCCTGGAACTGCATGACCAGGTCGTCGTGCGTCATGCCGCCGTCAACCTTGAGCTCCTTGAGCGGCACGCCGGAGTCGGCGTTCATCGCGTCGAGGACCTCGGCGCTCTGGAACGCGGTCGACTCCTCGACGGCGCGGGCGATGTGGCCCTTGTTGACGTAGCGGGTCAGGCCCACGATCGCGCCGCGGGCGTCCGAACGCCAGTAGGGTGCGAACAGGCCGGAGAAGGCGGGGACGAAGTAGACGCCGCCGTTGTCCTCGACCGTGCTGGCCAGCTCGCCGATATCCGAGGACTTGACGATCATGCCCAGGTTGTCGCGCAGCCACTGCACGAGCGAGCCCGCCACGGCGATCGAACCTTCGAGGGCGTAGACGGCCGGCTGCTCGCCGATCTTGTAGGCAACCGTGGTGAGCAGGCCGTTGTCTGAGAAGACGGGCTCGGTGCCGGTGTTCAGCGAGCATGAAGCAGCCGGTGCTGTAGGTGTTCTTCGCCATGCCCTTCTCGAAGCAGGCCTGGCCGAAGGTGGCCGCCTGCTGGTCGCCGAGGATGCCGGCGATCGGGGTGTCGATGAGCAGACCGTTCTTGCGGCCGTAGCCGTAGATCTCGGAGGAGGACTTGATCTCGGGGAGCATCGACATCGGGATGCCGAAGATCTCGCAGACGTCCTCGCGCCACTGCAGCGTGCGGATATCCATGAGCATAGTGCGCGAGGCGTTGGTGACGTCGGTGCAGTGCACGCCGCCGTTGATGCCGCCCGTCAGGTTCCACAGGACCCAGGAGTCGGTGTTGCCGAAATAAAGGTCGCCAGCCTCGGCGCGCTCACGAGCGCCCCTCGACGTTGTCGAGGATCCACTTGATCTTGGAGCCGGAGAAGTAGGGGGACAGGCCCAGGCCGCAGATCTGGCGGAAACGATCCGGACCCTCGTCGCCCTCTAGCTCCTTGACAATGTCGGAGGTACGCATGTCCTGCCAGACGATCGCGTTGTAGACGGGCTCGCCGGTGTTCTTGTCCCACACGACGGTGGTCTCACGCTGGTTGGTGATGCCGACGGCGGCGAGGTTGTGGCGGTTGATTTCCGCCTTCTGCAGAGCCTCGGCGACGACGGTGCGGGTGGTGTCCCAGATTTCGATGGGGTTGTGCCCCACCCAGCCCGGGTTCGGGAAGATCTGGGTGAATTCCTTCTGCCCGACAGAGACGATCTCGCCGGCGTGGTTGAAGATGATCGCACGGGTCGAGGTGGTGCCCTGATCGATGGCGAGAACGAAATTTTCGGTGGTCATGAGTGTCCTTTCGGAGGCGTTGTCACGTCGTTGTGTGTGCCGCGCCGGGCCACCTGCGCGGCTTCAGGGGCGTCAGCGCCCCTCAATGTATGGTCCCCGACGGTGGGGATCACGTGGGCGAGGCCGCGGAGGCCTCGCCCGCGCACTCACTCTCAGGCGAGAATGAGGTAGTAGAGAACGGTGCCGACGATAGCGCCGATGATCGGGCCGACGACGGGGACCCAGGCGTAGCCCCAGTCGGAGCCACCCTTGCCCTTGATCGGCAGGATCGCGTGGGCGATACGGGGGCCGAGGTCACGGGCCGGGTTGATGGCGTAACCGGTGGGGCCACCGAGCGAGTTACCGATGACGACGATGATGAGCGCGACGCCGAGCGGGCCGACGTGGGTCTCGGTGTAGCCGGAGACGAAGATCCACAGGATCAGGACGGCGGTGCCGATGGCCTCAGTGAGGCAGTTCCAACCGTAGGAACGGATCTCGGGGCCGGTGGAGAAGACGCCAAGCTTGAGGGCGGGGTCGCAATCCTCGTCGAAGTGCTTCTTGAAGGTCAGCCAGCACAGAACGGCGCCGACGAAGGCGCCGAGGAACTGGGCGACAATGTAGATCGCAACATTGGTGCCGGTGACGGGAATGTCGCCCGCCAGGGTGACGCTGGAGTCGAACATGTGGGCGACGACCTTGGCGATCGTCACGGCGGGGTTCAGGTGACCGCCGGTGCGGAACGCGACGTAGACGCCGGCGAAGACCGCTAGGCCCCATCCCCAGTTGATGAGCAGCCAGCCGCCACCCTTGCCCTTGGACTTGGGCAGCAAGTTCGTGGCGACGACGCCGCCACCGAGGAGCAGCAGCACGGCCGTGCCGAGGAACTCAGACCAGAAAATCTGGCCCGTGGTAGGGACAGCCGCATCGGCGGCTGCCGGGAGCAGTGTTGTGAGCATGTTTCCCTATCTTTCTCCAGCGCGTCATCGCGCCGGTCACCGGTGGTTCCCCACCGCGAATAATGTGCCATCGAACACTATCAACTGAGATAGCGATCCGTGGGTCACACCAAGTATGTCACTTGTTGCACGTTAGCCCAAACTGAGTGCACATTCGTGCACACCCCGAGGTGTGACCCTGACCATCTGACGATGCTTAATCTAATGACCCCCGCACGGAAGTCAATGTGCAAACACACACATCTGCACGCTTGTGCATGGCACACTAGAAAACGTGACAATACGCGACGAACAGGCGCATGAGGCCGCCTCGATGTACTACCTCCAGGGGCAGACGATGGAGACAATCGCCCGCCACCCGCAGATATCACGCTCCTCGGTCTCGCGACTTCTCGCCCCACGCGCGAGAGGTCGGCCTAGTGCGCATCTCGGTGTCCGCCTCCCCAGGCCTCAAGGGCACCCCTCGCAGGACAGATCGCCGACCTCTTCGGCGTCCAGGTCTCCGTCGTTCCCGTCCACGACGTCCACACCGAGGTCAACCGCCTGCACAACGTTGCGCTCGTCGCAGCAGAACACCTCATCGACATGCTCTTCCCCGGCGTCACCCTCGGCATCGCCTGGGAAATACCACCGCAGAAGTGACGCGGGCCATGCCCCACGTGTCTTTTTGCGGGTTCCACCGTCGTCCAGCTCAACGGTGCGGCCACCGCCACCGAGTCGGGCATGCCCTACGCCGAGGCCATCATCGCCCGCGCCGCGAAGGCCATCGGCGGACGCATCGTCAACTTCCCCGTGCCCGCATTCTTCGACTACGCGGACACTAAAGAGGCGCTCTGGCGCGAACGCTCCGTTCAGTCGGTCCTCAACACGATCGACAGCGCGGACGTCGCCCTCTTCGGCGTCGGCTCCATGTCGGCACGCCTGCCCTCCCACGTCTACTCGGGCGGATTCCTCGAGCCCAACGAGATCGCGGCGGCACAGAACGACGGGGTCGTCGGCGACGTGTGCACCGTCCTCATCCGCGAGGACGGCTCCACGAACATGCACCTCAACGAGCGCGCTTCCGGCCCTAGCCCGGCCACCCTCAAGAAGATCCCGCGCCGCCTCTGCGTCGTGTCCGGCGCTTCGAAGGCGCTGCCCCCTCCTCGGCGCGCTGCGTGCGGGGGTCGCCACCGACCTCGTCCTCGACGACGGGGCCGCGCACGAGCTCCTCGACCTCGTTCACACGCGCATGTCGCCCCGACGCTCCAACATCTGAGCCCGAGGGGACACCCACGTACGAGAAAGGGCCCCGGCCTCGTCCATGATGAGAACGAGGCCAGGGCCCTTTAGCCGGCTCAGATCAGCCCAGGCGCTTGACCAGCGGGAACGGAATCGTCTCGCGGATGCCCTGGCCAGTGAGGACCATGAGCAGACGGTCGATGCCCATGCCCATGCCACCGCACGGCGGGAAGCCCTGCTCCATGGCGACGAGGAAGTCCTCGTCCATGACCATGGCCTCGGGGTCGCCGTTGGCAGCCGCGAGGGCCTGCGCCTCGAAGCGCTCGCGCTGGACGACCGGGTCGGCCAGCTCGGAGTAGGCGGTGCCCGTCTCGAAGCCGCGCACGTACAGGTCCCACTTTTCAGTGAGGCCGGGGCGCGAGCGGTGGTAGCGGGTCAGCGGGGAGGTGTCCTCCGGGAAGTCGTAGACGAAGGTCGGCGCCCACAGCTTGGAGGCGACGAGCTCCTCGAAGATGTCCTCGACGATCTTGCCGGACACGGCGTAGTCGTCGACCTCCAGGCCGATGCGCTCCGCGTACTTGACGAGGGTCTCGCGCGGCGTCTCCACCGTGACCTCCTCGCCCAGGGCTTCGGAGGTGGAGCCGTACAGGTCGATGCGATCCCACTGCCCCGACAGGTCGTACTCGGTGCCGTCGGCCAGGCGCACGATCTCCTCACCCTCGGACAGGTCGAAGGCATCGCGGGCAGCCTGCTGGATGAGGTCGCGCGTCAGGTCGGCCATGCCGTTGTAGTCCGAGTAGGCCTCATAGGCCTCCAGCGACGTGAACTCGGGGCTGTGCGAGGAGTCCATGCCCTCGTTACGGAAGTTGCGGTTCATCTCGAAGACGCGGTCCACGCCGCCGACGACCGCGCGCTTGAGGTAGATCTCGGTGGCGATGCGCAGGTACAGATCGGTGTCGAGCGCGTTCATGTGCGTGACGAATGGACGCGCGGCAGCACCACCGTGGATCATCTGCAGCATCGGCGTCTCGAGCTCGATGTAGTCGCGGCGGAAGAAGTTCTCGCGGATCGAGCGGTTGACGGCCGCCCGGATGCGGACCATGTCGCGCGCTGCGGGGCGCGTGATCAGGTCGAGCTCGCGGCGGCGGATGCGCTGGTCCTCGGACAGGGTGATTTCTTCGCCATCCTCGGTGGTCCACGTCTTGGGCAGGGGGCGCAGCGCCTTGGAGGCGATGGCCCACGACGCGTCGGGGGCGGGCAGCGCGGTGGGCGCAGCGTCGTACTCGGCCTGAGCCTCGGGGGTGACCTCCGCGGGGGTCGCGAAGATCGAAAGCTCGCCGCGGCGCGAGGAGATCACGCGGCCGTGGACGAAGAGGTGATCGCCCAGGTCGACGTCGTTCTTGTAGGCGGCCAGGGACTCGGCACCGACGGAGGCGGCGGAGAGCATGACCTGGATCTTGTTGCCCTCACCGTCCATGAGGGTCGCGAAGCAGAGCTTGCCGCCGTTGCGCGCGAGGATCACGCGGCCCGCCAGGCCCACGTAGTCCTCGGTCTCTTCGCCGGCCCTCGAGGGTGCGCGTACTCTCACGCACCGCCTTGATGGTGGTCGTGATCGGCAGGCGCACGGGGTGGGCGGGAATGCCGGCCTCCATGAGGCGCGCGCGCGCTTGGCCGCGCGAACCCTTGACCTGCTCGGGGGTGTCGTCTGCGGGTGCTTGCGGGCGTAGAAGAATCGGTCATGCGCCCATCGTACCGGGATTTGGCCCCGCGACGAGGCAGGGGCCCGGTTGGGCTCCTCACGAAGCGTCCGGACCACTTCCTTCTCGTACTGCGATTGAGACTCCCCGGCGTGCGTTCATTAGGCGGTGAGAGCGGCCAGTGAGAACGTGGTAACCCCGCCCTCGAGCGTCATCGTTGGACCATCTGCCGTAACGACAGCAGCGAAGGAAGGCGCTCCCATACGCTCATCGTCAACCACCTCAAGGAATCGCATCAGACTCTTGGCTCCAGCAGGTATTGCGGGCTGTCCGAGCTTGACCTCAATCGCTCCCCATCGACCGTCAGGCAGCTCGACAATCACATCGACCTCGCGTCCCGCCTTATCTCGATAGTGCATAACCCTGCCCCCAAGCTCCCTGTACGTAGCTGCGCATATGCTGGACGACCATAGATTCAAACCAGAATCCCGCCGTGTTCAGTCGGCAGAGCAGCTTACGCGAGGATGCTCCCCAAGGCCGCAGCAGCCGTGTGCCGGATCAACAAAGTGAACCTCAGAGGCGGAGCGAATAGCGAGTCTTCGAACGTATCTGTGGAGACCATGCATATTGTTCCTCGACAAGGAAAAATACGTTCCAACGAACCGATGTGACCCGCTAACGGTACGCGGCTGAATATCACCCACGCCTCGCATATCCGCCGCGATCGTTGTCAGCTTCAGCTCGGACGACAGGTTGCGCGCCAGCGAGCGCAGCAAGGCTGTCACTGTTCGTGGGTTACGGCGAGGTTCATCATCCAGACGCGCAATGTCACTGACAGCAACATCCTCAAGGTACGCGCGCAGATTACGCTGGGCGTCCCTCTCTACCAAATCAAGGTCTGCGGGCCACCCTCCATGCACAAGGGCAGAGAGCATTGTGGGAACATCCATCGGCGAGGTGAGAGCAGGGTTGGCAGATCACCGTCAAAGAGTCCCCCGAGCGAGACGGTTCCAACTCCTAGCCCACGCTCTTCGAGAGTCATAGGGCGCATCCGCAGACGCACGAATCTATGTGCACCAGAGTGTCGCATCGCATCCTGAGCGGGAACTGATGACCCGGTGAAGATGAACTGCCCCTTCATACCACGCCGATCAATCTCATGCCTGGCTGTATTCCACAGCTCGAGCGCCAGCTGCCACCATCATCGAGGCGTGGTGTCTCGCCCTCGAGCAGCAAGCGCGGGTCCACCTGGAGCGCAGCTGCAACACTCAGGGCGAGCCACCATCGAGGATCACAACCGATGCGGCATGGTGACGACCCGTCTGTCTTGCCGGACGCGCGGACACCATCGATCAGCACACCACCCGAGGTTCGCAATGCAGATTCGACACTGCGATCAAGAATGCGCGACCGGTACATTTTTCCCCTCTTTCAAGTAAAAAGTAGCACGTAAGCTAATGTAGCGCATGTTTTGGACGAACATTGGCGCATGTTTTGGCCGCATTTTAGCGCGCGTTTCGGACGTAAAGTTGCGCATGTTGTGCCTACCTCGGCTCTGATGCCACGCCTTCACGGCAGCTGGGCCCCACTGGGTCGGCAACGCAGGCGGGGCACCCACACTGCCACCACTGGGGTTAACGCGCGCATGAAAGGGCTCCTGACATGAAAGTACCCACTGTCACCAGTGGGCACCTCCTGCTGCTGTGCAGAGTTGTTTAGACGCCGGAGCTCTTCAGCCCCAGCTCGCGGGCACGCGCGGAGTCCTCGGGAACTCTTCCCGCGTGGTCGCCGGCGCTCACGATTTTGTTGGAGCCGTCGACGAAGACGACGGACGGCTTCACCTGTCGCACGAGGGATTCGGGCACCTGGGCGTAGGCCATGATGATGACGAGGTCACCGACGGTCGCCTTGTGGGCGGCTGCCCCGTTGAGCTGAATCGGCCCGCTGCTCCGCTCGCCCGCGATCGTGGTAGGTCGAGGCGCTCGCCGTTGTTGACGTCGACGATGTCGACCTTCTGTCCGGGCACGATGTTCGCGGCGTCCAGCAGGTCCTCGTCCACCGTGATCGAGCCGACGTAGTGCAGGTCGGCTCCGGTGACGACGGCGCGGTGGATCTTTCCGATCGCCATCTCGCGGGTCATTTCCATCATGCGAGGTCCCCCGCACGCTCGGCGAGGCGGCCGGCAGGACCGGAGGCGTCGCGCAGCGGCACCTCCATGTTGTCGATGAGGCGGGTCGTGCCCACCTTGGCGGCGATGAGGATACGTCCCTCTCGCGAGCCGTCGGACAGGATCGTTGGCGCGCCATCGCCCTCGCCGACGGGCACGGACTCGGTGCCATGAGGATCTCGAAGGTCCCCGCGTCCACGAGCGCGATGTAGTCCAGGTCAATGCCGCCCTCGGCGTCGATCACCGAGCGGCACTCGGCGACGATCTGCGCGGGCTTGGCGCCGACCTCGGCGGCCTCGGTGCCGCGACGAAGCGCGCGCGAGAGGGCACGGGCGCGGATGCGCTCGTCGTCGCTCAGGTACTGGTTGCGGCTGGATCAGGGCGACGCCGTCCTCGGCGCGCACGATCGGCACGGGGTGAACGCGCACGGGGATGTCCAGCTGCGAGAAAACGGTGCGCAGGACGGCCAGCTGCTGGGCGTCCTTCTGGCCGCAGGGACCACGTCGGGCGCACGAGGTTGACGACCAGGTACACACGAGTGCGACGCCCGCGAAGTGCGTGGGGCGCGTCTTGCCCTCAGGACGCGCGCACCGGACCCGGTCGATCGTCACGGTCGCGGGCGTGGGGTACACGTCCTGGGGGCGGGCGCCCACACGAGGTCCGCCCCACCGTCTCGAGCGCGTCCATGTCCGCGTCCAGGGTGCGCGGGTAGGCATCGAAGTCCTCGCCGGGCGCGAACTGCGTCGGGTTGACGAAGATCGTGACGATCACGTGATCGGCCAGTTCGCGGGCTTCGCGCACGAGCTGCAGGTGCCCGGAGTGAAGGGCACCCATAGTCATCACGAGGGCTTTCGTGCCGGGCAGGAGCGACAGGGCGTCGGCCAACTCGGCGCGCGTGTGGGTCAGGACAGGACGGTGAGTCATAGTTCTATTCTTGCAACTTCGGCCCGCCGGTGCGCAATCGAGTCGCTTTTCCTCACGCCCCGCGTTTTTCGCGACGAGGCGGGGGTGACGTGCGCACTCATTCACACGTTTCGGGATCGACAGGTTTGCGGCGGTTAAGCACCCGGGTCGAGAAGGGCAGCCTCGACGCTGGTGGCGGCCCGTTCGTCGAGAAGACGAGCGTCACGCAGCAGACGAGTCAGGGCGCGGGCATGTCCGCGTATGTGTCGCGTTCGCCCGCGAGGCCCTCCCGGGCACCGAGGCAGCGCGCGTGTGCGGCGATCGTTCCCGCGTCCCCGCGGGCGGCGGGCCCGGAGATGCCCGCGACCCCCTCGGTGAGGGCGCGGTCGAGCGCGGCCTCGAGGAGCGGGCGCACGTACAGGGCGGGTTCTCGATCCCTGCCTGCGCGAGGATACGCGTCGTCTGCACGGTGATCCCGGCGATGAAGTTGGCGCCGTGAGCGAGACCCGCGTGGTAGAGGGGTCGATCCTCCTCGGCGACGACGATGGGTTCGCCGCCCATTTTCGACGACGAGGGCCTGGGCGATCGGCAGGGAAGGGGCCGCAGCCGTTACCGCGAAGGGCGTGCCCACGAGGCGCGCCACGTCGACGCTGGTGCCGGTGAACGTCATCGCCGGATGGATGGCGAGCGGGATTGCCCCCGCACCCGCGGCGGCGCCGAGCAGCCCGATACCAGAGGCGCCCGACAGGTGAATGACGATGTGCCCGCTCTGCCAGGTGCCCAGGTCGGCCAGGCCGCTCACGAGGGGGCCAATCTGGTCGTCGGGCACGGCCACGATGACCACCTCGAGCGTCGCACGACCTCCTCGGGCGTGGCGATCGGCACGCCGGGGAGCATCGCGTCGGCGCGCTCTCGGGAGGCGTCCGACGACGGCGGAGACGGCAACGATCGGTGGCCGACCGCGCGCAGCGCAGAGCCGATGACGGGCCCGACGTGGCCCATGCCGATGATGCCGATTCCGAGGCGTCCGTACTCATGGCTCCATTGTCGCCGATCACCCAGCTACTTGTCGCCCTCCGCACGCTGCGAGGTCGCCTCGGCGATCTCGGTGACGCGCGAGAGCCAGCGCTCGGGAGCCTCGGCCTCGCGGCGAACCTTCGATGCCTGCGAAAGCTGCGCCCACAGCTCCAGCGCGAGCGGCCCGCCTCGACGTGCTCGGCCATGGATGCCACCGGTCCGGGGACCAGCGCGGCGCGCACGGAGGCGACGCGACGCCAGCGCTGAATGGGTCCCTGATGCAGGGACACAGACTGGATGCGCGTTACAGGGATGATCGAGAAGCGCAGGTTGAAGAAGCCGTCGCGGATCGCGAACACGGCGTCGGTCAGGCCGAAGCGCGGCGCTTGCGCACCAGAGGATCCAGGATCCTCGCGCTGTGCGGGATAGGGGTCATCCAGCAGTCCTCGCCCGTGCCGACGCGAAGGGACTCGAGGAAGCCGTCGGGATCCTCCACCCCCAGGTCCGGGATCGCCATCGCGATCGCCTGGATGACCTCCGTGCGGCTGCCGACGGGAAGCAGCACGTCGGAGGCCACATCCACCTGCATGCCCTTATTCTTTTCGTCCGACGTGTGCGCCGCGTTGCCGGCCTGCGTGATCTCCACGCGATACCAGCCAAACAGTCGCCAGATCAGCGGCTGGCTCACCTCGATGGCGTGGATGCGTCCCGGAGGGATCGTCACGTGACGGCGAGCAGTCAGGCCACGGTCGATGCGCACGCCGTCGGCAGCGATCGCCGCGCTGAAAGCCGAACTCTCGATCGAAACGCGCCCAGACGCCCGCCAGGAGGCTGAACGCGCCCGCCAGGATGCCCAGGAAACTCATGATCGACGTCACCCCGACGACCCCCACGAGGAAGCCGTTGAGGCCCAGGAGGAAGACGCCGAAGAACAGGGCAATCGCATTGTCGATGGTCGCCAGCATGGACACCAGGAGCTTGACGAAGCCGACCTTGAAAACGGGGCGCTCCGGGGCCTCGAGCGGGGTTTTCGCCGTCGCCGCTCGGGCCGAGGCTCCGGTGAAGTCGGCAGGATCCACGACCTCGTCGATCGCGCCCGAAGCGAGCGCGAGGAGGAGGGCGCGCAGCTCCTCAAGGCGATGCGCGGGCAGCAGGCCCAGCTTGATGCTCGAATCTCCGCCGCCCGCGACCTCAATGTCCAGATAACCCAGGCGCAGGAGGCGACCGACGAGCGAGTAGGACACGTTGATCGTCTGGATGCGCGTGAGGCGCGCGTGACGCTGCGTGCGCTTGAGGATGCCGGCGCGGTACCAGATCGCCGTATTACTCACCGCGTAGCGAGTCTTCGTCCACGACAGGTAGCAGTACACACCCGCGATGGCGAGGACGATGCCCGCAATAATCAGCAGACCGAGGAAGACGCCGGTGGTTGCGAGCCACGCAGGCATCTCACCGTTGAGCATGCGCTCGATCGCAGACGCATTCCTCAGGGACACCACGCCGACGACACATGACGCTTCCCACCACGCGCGGAAGGTAGGTGAGCGGGTGAAGCGGCTTCCACTCCTCGGGGGCGATACCGTCAGAGGAGAGGTCCGCGCTCATAGGGCCCATCAGCTCCGCCGAGCCACGCTCCGCCAAGACGTCGCGCAGGCGGGCCGCGTCCGCGACGGGCACACCGCTCAGCGTCGCGTCGGTCTTCGCGCTCGCGGTCGACAGCTTGATCGTGGAGATGCCGAGCAGGCGCAGCACGGGACCCTGGTAGATGTCGACGTACTGAATACGGCCGTAGGGCACGAGGGTCAGCGAACGATTGAAGACGCCTCGGCGGATGACAAAGTCCGTGTCGGCCAGGGCGTAACGCAGGGCGCGTACCTGGGCGGTCACGAGCCACAGGCACAACAGCGCGATGGCTGCGGGCACCAGCATGAGCCACCACAGCGCCGGGATATCGACGACGAGGACGAGGCCGGAGATCGCACCGCACAGGGCCCCGCAGGCCGCGAGGGCGTTACCGAGGCGCAGGGTCGCAAGCTTTAGGGACACGTGCTGGAATTCGACGCCGTCGGGAGACATGACGTCCGCTGAGTTCTGGGATGACATGCTTCAATTCTTGCATATCTTTTCCACGCCTTTTCTTGTCCTCTACCCCCGCATGACCGGCTGAGGTGACGAAGCAAACGGAAGCAGCGACATTACTCCCACCTACCTCACAGGAAACATTCAGACAGATGGGCGACACTAGTTCCATGAGCACCCCGGGAACTGAAGCGAAACTCCTCGTCGTCGACGACGAACCCAACATCCGCGACCTCCTCGCCTCCTCCCTGCGCTTCGCCGGCTTCGACGTCGTCACCGCCGAGGACGGCAGCGGCGCATTTCACGAAGCCCAGGCCTCACGCCCCGACCTCATCGTCCTCGACGTCATGCTCCCCGACATGGACGGCTTCACCGTCACCAGGCGCCTGCGCGACGCCGGCATCACGATCCCCGTTCTCTTCCTCACCGCGCGCGACGACATGCGCGACAAGATCCAGGGCCTGACCGTCGGCGGCGACGACTACGTCACCAAGCCCTTCGGCCTCGAAGAGGTCGTCGCTCGCATCCGCGCCATCCTGCGCCGCACCATGGGCTCCGAAGAAGACGACGCACTCCTGCGCGTCGGAGACCTCGTCATCGACGAGGGACGCCCACGAAGTCACGCGCGCCGGCGTGCCCATCGACCTATCCCCCACCGAATTCAAGCTCCGCGATACCTCGTCATCAACGCCGGACGCGTCGTCTCCAAAATGCAGATCCTCGACCACGTCTGGGAATACGACTGGGACGGCGAAGTCGCCATCGTCGAGTCCTACATCTCCTACCTGCGACGCAAGCTCGCCGTCGAAGGAGCCTCCGGCGAACTGATCCACACAAGCGCGGAGTCGGCTACATCCTTCGCGCTGAGGACTGACGTGCGCCCCGGCCTCGCTCAACGCATCGAAGCATGGTGGGATTCCAAACCTCTCCCCCAGCTCGTCACGCTCATCACCTCCCTGCTCGCCGTCGGACTCTCACTGTCCGGAACAGTCATGATCGGCCTCCTCCAGCGCCACCTCACCTCCCAAATCGACGACCAGCTCATCGCAACCGCCCACACACTGCAGGTCTCCGCCTCCACAGCCACCTTTCCGCCGACGAGCCAAGGCGGCATCCCACCCTCTACTACATTCACATCCACAACACCGACGGGACCGACCGCTACTTCTACCCGAGGACACCCTCAAAGTGTCGGGCAAGCCCAACCTTCCCGACCTCGTCGACACCTCCTCGGCCCCCATCTCCTCGTTCCAAACGCTCCCAATCACCGTCTCCTCATCGAAAGTGGGCCTCGGATGGCGCGCCCTCGTCGTCCCCGTGTACGAGCAGGACTCCGGACTGTTCTCCGGATACATGACGATCGCCTGCCCCTGTCGGACATGCAGCACACCCTGCGCACCACTGCCTCGTACTTCGCGGTCGCCGGCTCAATCATCGTCCTCATCGGGGGCTGGACCGGGCGCGTCCTCGTGCGCCGCGCGCTCCTCCCCCTGCGTTCCATCGAATCCACCGCCGGAAAGATCGCCGCCGGCGACCTGACCAAGCGCGTCACCCCGCACCCGCCCACAACCGAGGTCGGCTCACTCTCACTCTCCCTCAACGCCATGCTCACCCAGGTCGAGCAATCCTTCGAAGCCCGCCAGGCCTCGGAACAAAAATCAAGCGATTCGTCTCCGACGCCTCCCACGAGCTGCGCACCCTCTCGCGGCGATCTCCGGCTACCGCGAGGCTCTACGCCATGGGCGGCGTGCCCGCCGAGCGCATCGAAGAAGTCATAGGGCGCATCGCTTCCGAATCCTCACGCATGGCCACGCTCGTCGAGGACCTCCTCACCCTCGCCCGCCTCGACGAAGGACGGCCCCTCGAGATCACCGAGATCGACCTCGTCAAGCTCGCAGACAACGCCGTCTTCGACCTCCAAGCCCTCGACCCCACGCGCACGGTTGGACTCACCGGCATCAACAGCCGCACTCCCCCGATGACGCTCATCGTCCCCGCGGACCGCGACCGCATCTCGCAGGTGTTCACCAACTCATCGGCAACATCGTGCGCTACACCCCCGAAGGCTCCCTCGTCGAAATCGCGCTCGGACGCAGCGGGACACCGCCATCGTCGAACTGCGCGACCATGGGCCCGGCATCGACGAAACTGACCGTGGACGCGTCTTCGAACGCTTCTACCGCGCGGACACATCGCGCAACCGCAAGTCCGGCGGATCCGGCCTCGGCCTCGCGATCGTCTCCGGAATCCTCACAGCTCACAAGGGCAACGCCTCGCTCACCAAGACAAAAGGCGGCGGCCTCACCGTCCGCATCGAACTCCCCGCAGCGTGAAAGACATAACGCACCGATCAGCACACACGGCTTTTTCGCTCAGTTTTCGCCATTTCTCGCCTGACAGTTTCACGAAATCCATCGGGATTTTCCCCGATTATTTACCAACAAACGTGCCCTTCGCTCAAAAGCGCACTAGCATGGCTCGGGTATTCCTCAGCAGGAGAGTGGCCCATGGGTGCTCAAGCACCTCAGTGGCTGCTGACGTCCTTCGTCGACGCCATGCAGCAAATCGGCGCAACCGCGAGCCAGTCCGACCTCGAAAATGAGAGCGTCGACCTCGCGGAGCGCTGGAGCGCGCCCGAACGCCAGATGCACAACGTGCGTCGGCTCATGAACACGCTCACCCACATTGATGAAATCTCGTCGTCCGCGCACGATCCCGACATCCTGCGCGTCGCCGCGTGGTACCACGGTGCCTTCTCAACAAGGCGCTCGAGATCAAAGCTCGGTGGATTCAGGCGAACTTCGCCTCACCCGATGCATCGATCACGCGCAACCGCCTCACCAAGCTTGGCGTGCCCGAGGAGGTCGTTGCCCGCGTCGACGAGCTGATCGCGTTCCCTCACGCGCCACCGCGCGCCTCGCACCGACTTCGACGCGCAGGTGCTCGTCGACGCGGACCTGGCGTGCCTGGCTTTGCAGCCCGCAGGACTACAAGAAGCTTCGCACGTCGCTGCGCGCCGAACTCAGCGAGCTCGACGACCTGCAGTTCACCAAGGCCCGGATGGCGCTCGTCAAGAAGCTCCTGAGCTACGAGACGATCTACCAGTCCCCCTCGGCTCCGCGTGGGAGGACACCGCCGCGCAAACCTCGAGGTCGAGGCTCACCCGCCTCGAGCGCGAGAAGGCACAGCTGTGCCAGGCAGCCCAGACCGAGGACACGGACGACACCGAGGACACGGACGACACCGACGAGGTCGTGGAGGAGCTCACGACGACGACCGGCACGCTGATCATCAAGCGCCGCTCGATCAAAAAACGCATCCCCGTCGCCTCACCGGACGACGAGGCCACGTCCACCGGCATCCTGCCTCGCAAGATCGAGGAAGACAGCGGCTCCGACGAGGACGAGGAGGCGACCTCCTCCCTCGAGTCCGCCGTCGAATCCCTGGACCCTGCCCACATCCGACTCGACGAGGCCGCAGCTGCTTTGTGTGCTCGTGGGCGGCGGCCCGGCATGATTTCGCATGTTGCTCTTGGCTCCACGGGTTTTCCAGGCGCCGGAGGCCCCGGCCGCCCGCGAGACTAGGCGACCTCGCTTCGCTCGGTGCCGCGTCTCGAAGCCCGCCCGTGCCCTCCGGTCCCTCCGGCGCCCTCCAAACCTGTGAAGCCTGGCCGCTGTGCCTGTCGGTGAGCGGCGGCACCTCACCAGTCAGTCGCACGGGTATACCTCGGGGCTATCCACAGGCACTTCTCGGTGCGGCCAGTTATCCACAGGGCGCCAATTCTGCCTCGATCACGTCGTGTCGCGCGTAACGTCGATGTCGACGGACCCACCGGGGTCCCACAAAGGAGTGACATCATGACCGCATACGCCGTCGACGCCGAACAAATTGCTGCCGCATCCGCGCAGGCCTGCACGACCGCATCCACCATCCGCACCGAGGTGGACACGATGATGGCCCAGCTGCTCGCCCTTCAGGACACGTGGACCGGCGGGGCACAGGTGAACTTCCAGGCGACTATCACCCAGTGGCAGGGCATCCAGGCCCAGACACACGACGCCCTGGACGCGATCTCTCGCAGATGCAGGGTCGCGGCCTCGACCTACGCCGACGCAGAGACTCATTCCGCGTCCCTGTTCGCGGGGGTCTGACAACCGCGCCAGACGCCCCTGTTCCCGTGAGGAGAGCACCGGCCTCGTATGAGGCCTGCGCAGACAGACGCCTGGGGGCGGGACCCTCACGAGTCCCGCCCCCAGGCGGATCAGCTAACGCCGAGCGGATCAGTACATGCCGCCCATGCCAGCGCCAGCGTCGTCGCCACCGGCGGCCGGAGCCTCAGGCTTGTCGGCGACAACGGCCTCGGTCGTCAGGAACATGCCTGCGATCGACGCAGCGTTCTGCAGCGCGGAACGGGTGACCTTGACCGGGTCGGAGATGCCGGCGGCCATGAGGTCGGTGTACTCGCCGGTCGCGGCGTTCAGGCCGTGGCCGGGCTCCATGTGCGCAACGCGGTCGGCAACCACGCCGCCCTCGACGCCCCGCGTTCTCAGCGATCTGCTTGAGCGGGCGGAGATGGCCAGGCGCACGATGTTGACGCCGGTCGCCTCGTCGCCGGTGAGGGTGTCGAGCTTGGGCAGCGCCACGGTGCGGCGGCCTGGATCAGGGGCGACGCCGCCGCCGGCGACCAGGCCCTCTTCGGAAGCCGCGCGAGCGTTACGAACGGCGTCCTCAATGCGGTGCTTGCGCTCCCCTGAGCTCGACCTCGGTGGCCGCGCGGACTTGATGACGGCAACGCCGCCAGCCAGCTGGCGAGGCGCTCCTGCAGCTTCTCGCGGTCGTAGTCGGAGTCGGTGTCCTCGATCTCCTGGCGGATCTGGCGCACGCGGGCATCCAGCATGTCCCTTGTCGCCAGCGCCCTCGACGATGGTGGTCTCATCCTTGGAGACGACGATCTTGCGGGCGCGGCCCAGCAGCTCGAGGTCAGCGTTCTCAAGGGAGGCCGACGGTCTCGGAGATGACCTGGCCGCCCGTCAGATGGCCATGTCCTGCAGCATCGCCTTGCGGCGCTCACCGAAGCCCGGGGGCCTTGACGGCCACGGACTTGAAGGTGCCGCGGATCTTGTTCACGACCAGCGTGGCGAGGGCTTCGCCCTCGACGTCCTCGGCGATGATCGCGAGGGCTTGCCGGTCTGCATGACCTTCTCCAGGACGGGAACGATGTCCTTGACGTTGGAGATCTTGGAGTCCATGAGGAGGACGTAGGCGTCCTCGAGGACGGCTTCCTGGCGCTCCTGATCGGTCACGAAGTAGGGCCGACAGGTAGCCCTTGTCGAAAGCGCATACCCTCGGTGGTCTCCAGGGTGGTGTCGAAGGAGTTGGTCTCCTCGACGGTGACGACGCCCTCGGCGCCGACCTTTTCGAAGGCCTCGGCAATGAGCTTGCCGATGGCGGGGTCGTTGGCGGAGATGGAGGCCGTGGCAGCGATCTGCTCGGTGGTCTCGACGGGCTTGGCGTCGACGTGCAGCTGCTCGACGATGGCCTCGACGGCCTGGTCGATGCCGCGCTGAGGGCGATCAGGGTTGGAGCCGGCGGCGACGTTACGCAGGCCCTCGTGGACCAGCGCCTGGGCCAGAACGGTCGCGGTGGTGGTGCCGTCACCTGCGACGTCGTCGGTCTTCTTGGCAACTTCCTTCACCAGCTCGGCGCCGATGCGCTCGAACGGATCGTCGAGGTCGATTTCCTTAGCGACGGAAACGCCGTCCTTGGTGATCGTGGGGGCGCCCCACTTCTTGTCGAGCACGACGTTGCGGCCCTCGGGGCCAAGCGTCACCTTGACGGTGTCGGCCAGCAGGTTGAGGCCGTCCTCCATGCCACGACGGGCATCCTCATCAAACTTGATGATCTTGCTCATTGGAAATGTGTCCTTCCGCGATGCGGATCGGGTTCGATGCCCGCGACGGACGGCCACGTTTTTGAGGTGGCCTCATCGAACCGGTGGTCTTATCACTCTCCATGTCGGAGTGCTAACTACGATTTTGGCACTCACCACCCCAGAGTGCAAGGCGAGGTCACGGAGCTTGAGTCCGCTGCGCTCAGGGCGTAATGACCAACGATGAGGCCGGGCGGGCTCCGAGGCGACGCGCCGAACGACGTGAGGCCGCAGCCTCGCGGGCGGCAGGGCCCTCCGACACCCGGAACACCCGCGGGCCCACAAGCAACACCATCAATTGGGCGGGCCGCCGCCCACGGAGCAGCCCAGCCCAACGTTCAGGCAATGGACATATGAAACCCGTGACCCCTCTACAGGCACTGGGTCAAGTCCTGTGGAGTGGTGTAATCGTTTTGTGTCCTTCGGGTTGGGTTATGCGCTGAGTTGGAGTGGGGTGTCCTCCTGTTGGGTGGGTTGGGGTGTGAGTCGTGATTTGGTGAGGATGTCGAGGCTGAGGTAGCGTCGGCCTTCGGCCCATTCGTCGTTTTGTTCGGCTAGGACGGCTCCGACCAGGCGGATGATGGCCTGGCGGTTGGGGAAGATTCCTACGGGAGTCGGTGCGTCGGCGGATTTCGCGGTTGAGGCGCTCATTGGGGTTGTTGGACCAGATCTGGGTCCATACCCCGGTGGGGAAGGACGCGAACGCGAGGACGTCTGCCCTGGCTTGATCAAGGTGATCACACACGGCGGGGAGCTTGTCGTGCACGTAGTCCAAGAGCCGGTCGTATTGAGCGTTGACCGATGCCGCGTCGGGCTGGTCGTACACCGAGTGCAGCATCGCTTTGACAGCGGGCCATAGCGCTTTGGGGGTGACCGACATGAGATTCGCGGCGTAGTGGGTGCGGCATCGTTGCCAGGCGGCTCCAGGCAGGTTCGCTGCGATGGCCTCAACGAGGCCCAGATGGGCGTCGCTGGTGACCAGGCGCACGCCGCTCAGGCCTCGGGCGACCAGGTCAGCGAAGAACTCCTTCCAGGCTGGAGCGGTCTCGCTGGTGGATACGCGCACCCCCAGTACTTCGCGGTGTCCGTCATTGTTGACTCCGGTGGCAACCAGGACCGCGCACGAGACGACGCGCCCTCCTTCGCGCACCTTCATGGTCAGTGCGTCAGCAGCGACGAACGTGAAAGGCCCGGCATCGTGGAGGGGGCGATGACGGAACTCATCCACGTGTTCGTCCAGATCGGCTGCCATACGTGAGACCTGGGACTTGGACAATCCTGTGATCCCCAGGGTTTTGACGAGCTTGTCCATACGGCGCGTGGATACTCCCGCCAGGTAGCAGTCAGCGACCACTGTGATCAAAGCGCTTTCGGAGCGTTTACGGCGCTGCAGCAACCATTCTGGGAAGTAGGTTCCTGAGCGCAGCTTGAGGATCGCCACGTCGATGGTGCCGACCCTGGTGTCCAGGGGCCGGTAGCGATACCCATTGCGCCTGGCCTGACGCTGCGGATCTTGTTGGCCCCACTGGGCCCCGCACACGGTGTCAGCGTCCGCTGATAACAACGCGTTGATGACGTGCTGGAGCAAGGAACGCATCAAATCCGGGGATGCCTGGGACAACGCCTCACCAAGCAGGCCAGCAGGGTCGATAATATGAGGAGCGGTCATCGTTGTGCCTCCAAATCATTTCGAGTCAGAAGTAGAGAGCTTTCTCGAAGGATCACACGGTGACCGCACCCATATCAAACGAGCCGACCACCACACGGTTACACCACTATGCGGGACACTACTGGGCACTGACGCAGGCCAACGTGAAACCACCATCACCATTGCTCGCCCATGAACAGCAACCGTTGAAACCGACAACACCTCTGCGGCCGAAAAACGCATGAAAAACACCCATTTCGCACCCGCAAAGGTGCCGCCGGTTTCAACTAGCCCACCTCACCGGCCCGCAAAGGCGACGCCGGTTTCAACCCCACACGGACACGAGCGAGCAAAGGCGACAAGGGTTTCAACACAAACAGCAGATCGGTGCGCAACAGCGCCACCGGTTTCACTCAACAAGCATCGGCCTGATTATTCCGAACCAAGTTGTACCCGCCATACTCCATCTCGAGCCGCACACGCGAAAACACTCGTCCAGCGCGCCTTAAAACGCCCATTTCGGTCCATATTTCGTTCGCTGGGCGAACTCTTTCGCACACAGGGCGCAGCGACGTGACGACGGTGCAACCACCGCCACCTCTGCGACCGCTACTGCAGGCCACCGTGAAACCGCCATCACCACTGCTCACCCATCAACAACAACCGCTGAAACCGGTGACACCTCTGCAACCGAAAAACACACCAAAAACACCCATTTCTCACCCGCAAAGGCGATGACGGTTTCAGTTGAAGCTCGACCTACGCAAGCAAAGGCGACAAGGGTTTCAACCCCACACGGGCACAAGCAAGCAAAGGCGACGCCGGTTCCAGACAACCACACACCTGGCTAGCGGGATCCCGCTACACCACCAGCAGGCACCCATGCACCCGCCCCCCAGCAAACTCGCACACAATTCGATTGGGTAAAGTTTCAATAAAGTATGAAAACGTTGCAATTCCAACGTTGTAAATTCATGGTTTGAAAGAGTCGTGGGAATTGCATGCGAAATTGGGTGCCGGCTCAGGAATGTGGGAAGTAACCACTAGATGCGAGTCCTGCGCAATGGAGAAGGCCAGGCCGCGGTACCCGTGGGCGGCGGTGGGACCGGCCGGGAAACACACAGCGACAAGCCGCGCCGGTGTGGAGGGTGCCGGAGGGACCGGAGGGCACGGGCGGGCTTCGAGCCGCGGCGACGAACGAAGTGAGGCCGCCTAGCCTCGCGGGCGGCCGGGCCATCCGGCGCCCGGAACACCGGCGGGGCAACAAACAACAAGTCGGCGAGCCCAGCTGCGGTACCCGTGGGCGGTGGCGGGGGCCTGGCCGGACAACACACAGACACCCCGACCGATTGGAGGCCGCCGCGAGGCCTGCGGGGCCTGGCCGGGCTTCGAGCCGACGCGCCGAGCGAAGCTCGCGGCGCGGACGGCGAGCGGGCGGGCAGGCCGCGCGGCGGCCGGAAATCTGTCGGGGCAACAAACAACGCAGAAAGACCGCCGCCCACCGGCACACCAAGCAGCCCAGCCCGCCGAACAGCACACGCGACGCCCGCAACACCCGTGGGGCCGCAACACCACACAGCAGCCCGTCAGCCCAACACGCCGCGTAGGCATAACAAAACCGCCCGGCCCCACAGGGGCCGGGCGGCTCAGCCAATATCAGTGACTCATCGCAGGATCACGACGATGTCGGGGTCTCCGAGGCCGCTCTCCTGGCGAACGTTGGAAATGCCGAGCTTGGCGGCAACGTCCTTCGCGGTTCCCTCCATGCGGAGATCCTCGCAGAAGACGGTGGAGGCCTGCGTGGCCCAGCCGTCAGCGTTCGCGGCGGAGGTGCCCGCGTAGCCGGCCTGGTTGAGGATCTGAGCCTGCTGGCTGGCGTACCCCTGCGTGCCGGTTCCGTTGAGGACCTGGATGACAGCTCCATGGTCGGGCTCGGACGAAGCCGACGGGGAGGAGGAGCTGGCGGAAGGCGTGGGTTCAGCGGACGCAGTGGCCTCCGCTGTGGGCGACGCAGAGGGAGCGGCAGCGCTCGGGGTGGTCGCGGCGGGGCTGGGCGCGTTGCTGACAGTGGTCTGCTGGCGCGACAGGGCGGTCGCCGCCGCCCATCCGAGGGCGGGAACGATCACGAGGATGGCCAGGAAAGGCCAGACGTTCTTCCACTTGGACGGCTTGGGGCGGTGCATGCCGACGGGCATATCTTCGCCGGCGCGGTCAAATTCATCCCTGGGGTACTGAGAACTCACGCGTTCAGACTATCGGAAAAGAAGGAGTGGGGCGCGGGTGGCGCGCGGGGAATGTGGCGTGGCCTGTGCGGCATTAGGCTGGTGCTATGAGTGAACACAATCCGCGCCCGTTGGCTGAGTTGATCGATCGGGCTGGGCTCGGGCGCTGGCTCCGTGGAGGGGCGCATCCACGAGTTGGGCGTAATGTTGGCTGCTGAGGTCGAGGAGGGCCGCGGCTACCTGCCTGCGGGCACGGATGTTCTCCGTGCCTTCACGTACCCGTTCGACAAGGTGAAGGTTCTCATCGTCGGGCAGGATCCGTATCCGACGCCGGGGGCACGCGATGGGGCTGTCGTTTTCGGTGCACCCAGGGCGTGGCGTTGCCCAAGTCGCTCATCAACATTTTTCCGCGAGTTGAGCGAGGACATGGGTGTTTCCGCTCCGACGTCGGGCGATCTGACGCCGTGGAGCGAGCAGGGCGTGTGCCTGCTGAATCGCGTGTTGACGGTGCGCCCGGGTGCTCCCGCATCGCATCGAGGCCGGGGCTGGGAGGAGGTGACGCAGTGCGCGATTGACGCGCTGGTGTCCCGGAAGCGTTCGGATGGCTCGCGTGCTCCCCTCGTAGCGATTCTGTGGGGTAAGGACGCGCAGTCGCTCGCGCCGCGTCTGGGCGACACGCCGATTATTGCCTCCGCCCACCCGTCGCCGCTCTCTGCGTATCGAGGATTTTTCGGGTCGAAGCCGTTCTCGCGCGCGAATCAGCTGTTGGAGGCGCAGGGCGCTTCGGGCGTGGATTGGTCGCTCGGCGCTTCTCATTGACGAGGCCGCGGCACCTCATCCGATCAGGTGGTCTCGGCTGCGGCTGCGGTGCCGCGATGAGGGACTCCGTGGAGCCGGCTATCGGACTCGAACCGATGACCTGCTGTTTACAAGACAGCTGCTCTACCAACTGAGCTAAGCCGGCGGCGGACACTAGTGTGCCACAGGTAGGGGCTCGTGCGCGCGGGCGGGCCGGATCGCCGTCAACAAGCGCGCACCGACGAGGTTCCCCATTGCGCGCTGCAGGGACCCGGCGTGCGCCTCCAGGACCTCCGCTGTGCGCCACAGATGTGAAGCTCAAGGCGAACAAGTGAGGGGTGGGACCGCCACGCGGTCCCACCCCTCACTGATTGAAAGGCTCAGTTGGAGCTGTCGGTCGTCTCGGAGCTCTGGGCTTCGCCGGCGCCGCTCTGGGAGGGCTCGGTGGCCTCGGGGACCGGAGTTTCGGTCGTTCCCTGGCTCGCGGAATCGGTGATACCGAATGCTCCTGCAACCGTCTGACGCCACTGGCTGGCTTCTGCGGGGAGTCGGAGGACGCTCGAGTGGTCCTTGATCAGCTCGGGGGTGCCGAGGGTATCGCCGCGCCCGCTGTAGTTGGTGCTGCCCCACGCGTTGGTAGCGCTCTGGAGGTAGCTCTCTGCGGCGTTGAGGGGGAAGGTGGCGATGACGTCGTCGGGAACACCGACTCCAGCGGCGATCTGCTTGATCTGTTTCCAGGAGGCGTCAAGGTTCTGCACAACGGTGCCGTTGGAGGCCTGGAACTGCGTGCGGAAGTAGGCGAGCAGCGCGTGGTGGAAGTCCACCCACTTGTCGGGCGCCTTCTGTGCGACGACGAGGGAGGCACCTGTTGCGGCCTTCTGATAGTCCATGCCGACGGTGGTGACTGGCTGGATTTCGAGGTTGTAGCGGCCCTCAGCGGCCCACGTGGTGAGGTCCTCGCCCATGATAGCGTCGAGGTCGGCGCAGACGTGGCAGGAGTAGTCGAAGTACTCGGTGAGGGTGGGCAGGTTCGGGTCCGCTTCGCTGACAATGCCGTTCGAGTTGAGGATGATCGGGCGGCCGTCTGCGTAGTCACCAAAGATCGCGGAGGCGTCGACGTTGCGGGCAGCGTTGACCTGCGCCTGCTGCTTCCAGATCACGCCGCCGACGGCTGCGACGACCGCGAGGACGATGACTGCGACGGCGGAAATGACGATGATGCGGGTGCGGCGGTCAGCGCGCTCCTGCGCCTGGCGCATCTGGGCGGCTTTCGCGCGCACGGGATCGACGGCCGGCTTCTTCTTCTGAGCCATGGACTCACCTTCCGAAAGTAGTTGAATGTTGTACGAGTATCGGGCGCAGCATGACCGTGCTCAGTGCGACAGCCCACCTGTGACGATAAACCACGCACCCGCAAGGAACGCCACACAGCCTACCGCGAGGAGGCCTCGCCCCCAGGCAGGACGCACGATCGAGCGCAGCGTTGTGGACACACCGACCCTCAGATCGGCGGTAAACGGCATGAGCCAGGCAGTCAGCATCATTACCGCGGCGAGCGCCCACACGACGATCGTGGCTCGCGGGTCGCTCAGCCAGTAGTCCGTGCGATCGACGCCGGTGGCTGCGACGACATCGGCGGGCCACGACCACAGGACGCGCCCCTCGCGCGAGTAGGACACGAAGGCCCAGATCCCGTACGGAACGAGGCCTCCAACAACGAGGCCAAGCGCGGTCGATAGGATCGAGCGCACCAGCAGGATGGGCGACATGGCGATGACGGCGGCTGTGTCGCTGGCCTTCGCGCCTCGCAGGATCCGACGGCGCTCCAGCCACCGCGACATCGCGCCGATCAGGCCGAAAGCGGTGAGCGCGATCCCCAGGATTATGGAGCCGGTGAGACCGAAGAGGAAGGGCAGGGAGGCCAGGAGGGCCAGCAGTGCGGCGCCCGAGATCCATGTCTCTTTCGCGGTGGACGAGGACCCGTCCGCCGAAGCGGCGCCCGCCCCCATCGCCGGATTGGGGTTCCACTGGGGACCCGGTGCCATCTGCTGCGGGGCGACGCCCGCCTGCGGATAGGGCTGTTGCCCGTAGCCGGGGGCAAAACCGGGATCATACGCGCCCTGCGGCCCCGGGTACTGAGGCTGAGCGTAGGGGGCCATGACCTCGGTGGGATCCGAGTCGTCAACGCGCTGCCAGACGTCGGTGGCGTCATCGCGCCAAGCGACCTCCTCGGGGTCATCGGACCAGTCGCCATACCCCTGGGCTACCGACCCGGTGTCCACGACGTCGGTGTGGTCGTTGGCCGCTGTGAATTCCGAGGCGTCTCGGCGCGGATGCTGCGGATAGGAGACGGCGCGCGCACCGGAGGCATCCGGACGCTGACCCGCGTCCTCCCACTCGGGAGGGGCGGCAATCTCCTGGGGGTCCGAGTTCACCATCTGCGTACGCATGCCCGTGTCGAGCAGCTGCGCCCAGTTCACAGTCACGTAGTCGAGCTCGCCGGGTGCCCACCCGACGGCGCTCATGAGATCGGCGACAATCAGGGAGGGCGACGGACGATCGTCGGGATCGGGGGCGAGGCCGCCCGCGAGCGCGTCTGCGACCATGGGGTGCAGTCCGGCCAGGTCGGGGTCCCCTTCCAGGACGCGCAGCATCGTGGCGGACACGTCGCCCTTGCCAAACGGCGGGCGCCCGGTGGCGCAGGACAGTAGGGTGGCGCACCACGCCCACCAGTCCGACTCCTTCGTGGCGCCGTGGCCCTGCAGGAGCTCGGGGGCGGTGTACCCGGCCGTGCCCGACACGAGGCCTGTGCTGGTCAGGTGCTGATCGGAGGTTGCCATCGCGATACCGAAGTCGATGAGGACCGGGCCACGCGGCGAACAGATGATGTTGGAAGGCTTAATGTCGCGGTGGATGATGTTGGCGTGATGAACGGCCGCGATCGTGGACGCCAGGTGGTAGGACAGGGCGGCGACGCCGCGCAGAGGAACCGGCCCGGAGACGAGGATTTCCGCGAGCGTGGGGCCCTCCACGTACTCCGAGACAACGAAAGGCTGGGAGGCCTCGGTTTCCGCATCGACGATGTGCGCGACGAACGGCGAGCGCACGGAGTTCACGGTGCGCGTCTCGCGCTCCAGGCGCTGGCGCGACTCCTCCGAGGCAGCCATCGCCGGGTGCATGGCTTTTGAGGGCGACACGCGTGCCGCCCCCATCTTCGGCGAGCCAGACCGTTCCCCGCGCCGCCCGTACCGAGCCGACGGATCAGCCTGTAGCCGCCCAGTTCCTCGCCTTCTTCCACGCCCTCAGCCTACCTGGCCCCTCACCCATCTGCGGCCACCCGCGCGGGGCAGCCCCGGCCTCGTCCCCGAATCTGACGGGCAAAACACGCTGCCAATCCACCATGTGGCCCGAACTGTACACCCTCGAACGAGCGTGCTAACTTCACTCTTAGTCGCGCGCGCGGAACGATCCGCGTTCGCACTCCGTGGGCGAAGACGCTCCACGGTCAGCCCACTACGGATCGTCCGGCACGTACCTGCCGGTGGGAAGGAAAAACTCCATGGCAACCGTTACCTTTGACAAGGCCACCCGTGTTTACCCGGGTTCCGACAAGCCCGCCGTCGACCAGCTCGACCTCGAGATCAAGGACGGCGAATTCCTCGTTCTCGTCGGCCCCTCCGGCTGCGGCAAGTCGACCTCGCTGCGCATGCTCGCCGGCCTGGAGGACGTGAACTCCGGCCGCATCCTCATCGGCGACAAGGACGTCACGGACGTTCCGCCGAAGAACCGCGACATCGCGATGGTCTTCCAGAACTACGCCCTCTACCCCCACATGTCGGTGCGCGAGAACATGGGCTTCGCCCTGAAGATCGCCGGCACCCCCAAGGAAGAGATCAACAGGCGCGTCGAAGAGGCCGCTAAGATCCTCGACCTGGAGCCCTACCTGGACCGTAAGCCTAAGGCTCTGTCCGGCGGCCAGCGTCAGCGTGTCGCCATGGGCCGCGCGATCGTCCGTAAGCCCCAGGTGTTCCTCATGGACGAGCCCCTGTCGAACCTGGACGCCAAGCTGCGTGTCCAGACCCGTACGCAGATCGCTTCCCTGCAGCGTGAGCTCGGCGTCACCACCGTGTACGTCACCCACGACCAGACCGAGGCTCTGACGATGGGCGACCGCATCGCGGTCCTCGCCGGCGGCCTCCTCCAGCAGTGCGGCACCCCGCAGGAGATGTACGAGCGTCCCGCCAACGAGTTCGTCGCTGGCTTCATCGGCTCCCCCGCCATGAACCTGGGCACCTTCACGGTCGAGGGCGAGTGGGCCAAGCTCGGCCCCGCGCGCGTGCGCGTCTCCGAGGCCGCCCGCGCCGCGATGACCGCTGAGGACGGCGGAAAGATCAAGATCGGCTTCCGTCCCGAGGGCCTGGACGTCGTCACCGACGGCTCCGAGGGCACCATCCCCGTCGAGGTCGACTTCGTCGAAGAGCTCGGCTCGGATGCCTACGTGTACGGCCACCTGGCCGGCGCTGCCGAGGATGAGACCCTGGGATCCGGCTCCGAGGGCACGGGCAAGCAGCTGATCGTGCGCGTTCCCCCGCGTACCGCCCCCGCGCGCGGCGGCGTCCTGCACGTGCGCATCCGCGAGGGTCAGCAGCACAACTTCTCCGCTGCAACGGGCGTTCGCCTGCCCGAGTGACGCGTAGCGCTCACGCAGAGCGATAATCGGCCCCGGCCTCGTCCACTCGTACCTCCAGGACGAGGCCGGGCTTTCGCTATGCCCGTGTGTGTTCTTGGCCGCGACTAGCGCAGATACCGAGTCGGGGCTATACGCACGGCGTTCAAGATGAGACAATGGATCTCATGGCTCTGGACATTACGGCGGCCGCAATCGACCCCGCCCTTTTGGACCTCCCGTGGGATGTTCCCCTCGAGGAGTGGCCGTCCAACCTACTCGCAGCACTTCCCCGCGGTATTTCCCGCCACATCGTGCGCTTCGTGAACCTGTCCGGTCGAGTGCTCGCGGTCAAGGAGATCGGTCCGACCGTCGCCCATCACGAGTACGACCGCCTGCGCGACCTGAAGCGACTGGACGCCCCGGCGGTCCAGCCGGTCGCCGTGATCACGGGCCGCAAGACCCCCGAGGGTGAGGAACTCAACGCGGTTCTCATCACCGAGCACCTGCAGTTCTCCCTCCCATACCGCGCGTTGTTTTCCCTGTCGATGCGCGAGGACACCGCGACGCGCCTCATCGACGCGCTCGCGCTTCTCCTCGTGCGCCTGCATCTCCTGGGCTTCTACTGGGGCGACGTCTCCCTGTCGAACACGCTGTTCCGTCGCGACGCGGGCGAGTTCGCCGCCTACCTGGTCGACGCCGAGACCGGCGAGCTGCACCCCAAGCTCACCGAGGGCCAGCGCGAGTACGACGTCGACCTGGCCCGAACGAACATCATCGGCGAGCTCATGGACCTCCAGGCCGGCGGGTTCTTCCCCGAAGACGCCGACCCCATCGACGTCGGCGACCGCATCCGCACCCAGTACGACCTGCTGTGGACAGAAGTCACCGCCGAGGAATCCATTCCCAACGAGCAGCGCCAGTATCTGGTCAGTGAGCGCATCCGCCGCCTCAACGACCTCGGTTTCGACGTCGCCGAGCTGCACATGTCCACCGATTCCTCCGGCGAGCGCCTCGTCATTCAGCCCAAGGTGGTCGACGCCGGTCACCATAACCGCAAGTTCATGCGCCTGACGGGCATGGACGTCGGTGAACACCAGGCGGTGCGCCTCCTCGCCGACATCGACGTGTGGCGCGCGACGAACGGCCTCCAGGACCTTCCCCTCGAGCAGGCTGCCCACGAGTGGCTCACCGACGAGTTTGCCCCCGTCGTGCGCGCGATTCCGCGCGAGCTCGCTGGCAAGCTCGAGCCCGCGCAGCTCTACCACGAGTATCTCGAGCACCGCTGGTACATGGCCCAGCAGGCCGGCCACGACGTGTCACGAGACGACGCCCTGGCCTCGTACGTGGAGACGATTCTGCCGTCCAAGCGCGACGAGGCCGTCCTCATCGAACCCGGTCCGGGTCGCGCGTCCATGCTCAGCGCCGAAGCACACCCCGACCTATGGTGAGGGGACAGTTCGTCCCGTCCCATTCACGCTAGGAGCACCTATGTCTGAATTTCCCCGCATCTTTGCCCACCGGGGCGCGTCTTCCCTGGCTCCCGAGAACACGATCGCCGCGTTCGCCAAGGCCATGGAGGTCGGCGCACGGTGGTTCGAGTTCGACGTGGACATCACGGGCGACGGCTCACTGATCGTCATTCACGACGACACCCTGGACCGCACGACGACGGGGTCCGGCTCCTACTACCAGCTCGGGTTCTCTGACATCCGGCGGCTGGACGCGGGCCGCTGGTTCTCGGACACGTACCGCTTCGAGCGCATTCCCGAGGCCACCGACGTGCTCGCCTTCGCGCACGCTCAGCAGATGGGCGCGAACCTGGAGATCAAGCCCTGCGCGGGCGGTGACCGCCTGCGCGAGCGTTTAATCGAGGCCCTGGCCGTCACTCTCAACGGTGACAAGGTTCCGTCCCGGCTCATCGTGTCTTCCTTCGACCACGAGCTCCTCGCGGCCTTCCACGAGGCGTGTCCAACGGTTGCGCTCGGCTGGCTGATTGAGCGCGCCTCGGAGGAGTGGCGTGAGGGCGCGGCTGCCCTGGGCGCCACCGCTATCCACCCGGGCGTTGAGGGTCTCACTGAGTCCGACGTGCGCGCGATGCGCGACGCGGACTTCGAGGTCAACGTGTGGACCGTCAACGACGTCGAGCAGGCCCGTGAGCTGGCTTCGTGGGGCGTCACCGGTATCTTCACGGATCGCCCGCAGGACTTCCCCGCCGAGGGCCCTGAAGGCCTGACGCGTACAGGCGCGGCCTGCGCCCGTACCACTACCTAACTGACGAGACAGCCGGGGTCACAAACGACCCCGGCTGTCTCCATACGCATGCGGCGGACGGCTCCTTACGCCTCGCCTGCGCGGCGCGCGAAGCGCTTGGAGACGTGCTTGGCCAGCGACAGCTCGGCGATCGAGTCGACGACCATCAGACCGCCCACGATGCCCGCGAAACGCATCCAGCCCGAGCGAGGCGAGGAGGCACGCACGGCGGCGACCAGCATGCCGGTCCCGACGATGGCCTCGGCGGCGACGGCGGCGTGAATGATCCACGGGCGTTCGACGGCCGCGGACTCGTAGGCGTTCCACAGGGGCTTCACGACCGACTGCGGCTGGCCCATCATGATGTCGACGCTGCGGCCGATCGCGTTGGAGATGCCGCGAGCCAGGTGCACGGAGACGCCCTCGACGTCCTCGAGGTCGGTGGTGCCCAGGAGGAAGTCGGCGACGGAGCCGGGCAGGCCGAGGGCGCGCACGACCTTCCACACGGATTCCTCGCCGGTCGTGGCCACGGACGCCCACAGGGCGTCGGCGTCGGAACCGGGGACGGCCTCGGCGATCTCCAGGAGATCGAGGCGGTCGCCCACCAGGTCGATGACCTCGCCGGGCAGTTCCGCGGTGCGGTCGTGTCCACCGGGAACGATCGCAGCGTCCATGCCCCAGTTGTGGGAGATGATGTGCTCGAGGTGGTCGTCGGTAACCAGGAAGACCTGGAATTCACCGTCCGTCACGGAGAGAGTCACGAGCGGCAGATCTCCGAAGTTCCAGCCCTCCTTCTCGGCGGGCAGCTCAGCGAGCAGCGCGCGGTGCCCCTCTGCAAGCTCGAGGTCGCCGAGATCCACGCCCTCGAGAGCTGCCAGGAGGGGCACGGACGAGGCGGGGGTACGGCCAATCTCGACGATGCGGGTGGGCGTCGGGTCAACGGCCGCTGCCTCCTCGTCGGAGGGCCACACCTTGCCCAGCGGCGAGTCGCCCTCGGGCAGGTGGTCGGCCGTCGCGTTACCGATGCGCACCTCTGCGTCGAACAGGATAGCGAGTTCGTCGGCCAGTTCGGCGGGGGTCGGGCCGGGAACCACCTCGGTAGAGCCAGCGGGCACGGTAGCGACGCGCTCCTTATCGACCGCGACGTTCAGGCCCAGCATCTGCGGCGAGGAGGGGAACCACTCGAGCTGGGCGAGGATCGAACGCTCCTTCAGCTCGCCGGCGACCACGCTGGGATCCAGATCGTGGCCGATGATCATGCCTTCAATACGAGTCCATTCCTGGGCCATGTCGCTACCTTCCTGTCCGTGGTGATGTCCTCTCACCACTCTATAGTTCCATTGTGTCGCGTAGGTCGCTACTTCGCTCGCCCGCGCGGTCAGTTACGAGATTTTGTGTTGCGGCGCCCCGGCCTCGTCCGTCAACGCTGCGCCTGCCGCGATCATCACGGTCCACGCGGCCTGGGTCCAAAGCACATCATTCTTTCAGTATCCGACGCCCGTCATTGGGTGGTCCTCGCTGCGGTTCACTGCGCAGTTGCCCCATCATACGGCGCGCAAACAGTCGGTTTCAAGAGGCATTGTGCTCTGAACGGCCGAGACGAGGGAGTCGCGAGGCGTCACGCGACAGGTTTGAGTCCTTCGTCATATATTGCTATCCTGACCCGTTACGCGGCTCCACGGGCAAAGGGGACCGCATCCCTCACATGAAAGCAGCTATCATGCCTTTTCTCAGCATCGCAGTCATCGCCGTCGCTGCAACTGTCTTTTTTCTCCTGTTCCTCTGGGCGAGCTTCGTGTCCGCCTCGCCGGGCGAAGTCAAGGTCATTTCAGGCCCGCGCGGTCAGCGCGTCCTCCACGGTAAAACGGGATGGAAATTCCCCCTCCTCGAGCGCGTGGACACCATGACCGCCTCAATGATCTCCGTTGACGCCCAGACCACGGACTTCGTTCCCACGAACGACTACATCAACGTGCGCGTCGACGCGGCCGTCAAGGTCCGCATCGCGACCGACGATAAGGCGCTGTTCCAGGCCGCGACCCGCAACTTCCTCTACAAGACGACCTCCGAGATCTCCGAGGAGGTGCGCGACACACTAGAGGGCCACCTGCGCGCCATCATCGGCCAGATGAAGCTCACCGACATCATCACCGACCGCGCCGCCTTCTCCGAGCGCGTCCAGGAGAACGCCAAGCAGGACCTGGAGGAGATGGGCCTCCTGATCGTCGCCTTCAACATCCAGAACGTCACCGACCAGAACGGCGTCATCGACAACCTCGGTATCGACAACACCGAGCAGATCCGCAAGACCGCCGCCATTGCTAAGGCGAACGCGCAGAAGGAGGTCGCGCAGGCGACCGCCATCGCCCAGAAGGAAGCCAACGACGCGCAGGTCGCCTCGCAGCTCGAGATCGCTCAGAAGCAGACGGACCTCGCTAAGCGCCAGGCCGCACTCAAGGTCGAGGCCGACACCGAGAAGGCAAAGGCCGACGCCGCCTACGAAATCCAGTCGCAGATCCAGCGCCGCGACATTGAGCGCGAGACCGCGCAGGCCGACATCGTCAAGCAGGAGCAGCAGGCGGTCATCAAGGAGAAGGAAGTCATCGTCACCAAGCAGGCCCTGCAGGCCGAGGTGAACGCGAAGGCCGACGCCGAGCGCTATGCCGCCGAGAAGAAGGCCGACGCGGCCCTGTACGCGCGTCAGCGTCAGGCCGAGGCCGAGGCCTTCGAGCGCACCAAGAAGGCCGATGCCGACAAGCAGGCCATGCTCGCCGAGGCGCAGGGTATCGAGGCTCGAGGCCGCGCCGAGGCCTCCGCGATCGGCGCGAAGCTGGCGGCCGAGGCCGAGGGCCTCGAAAAGAAGGCCATTGCTATGACGAAGATGAACCAGGCGGCAGTGCTGGAGATGTACTTCCGCGCGTTGCCCGAGGTGGCGCGCGCCGTGGCCGAGCCGCTGTCCAAGGTCGACACCATCACCATGTACGGCGAGGGCAACAACGCCCAGATGGTCGGCGATATTACGAAGTCGATCAGCCAGATCAACGCGGGCCTGGGCGATTCGTTGGGTCTGGACCTGCAGCAGCTGTTCTCGGCTCTCGTGGGCGCCAAGCTCGTGTCCCCCACGATCTCCGAGGCGGTCGAGGAGGGCGTGCGCGACGCCATTCCGAAGCCTCCGCAGGAGTGAGCGAGGCTTGAGCTCAACGCGGGCGCGGCGCGACCGCGTGAGGCGGGCCGCTCGTGATACGGGGCGGGATCACGGGATCCCGCCCCGCTGCTATGCCATCAAGCGGTAGCATTAAGCATGGAACGAATAGTAAAAGGCTCCCTCCTCGTGAGGGTTGGTGCCGCCTTAAGCACCCTCGTCGTTCTAGGCGTGTCAGGACTCGCCTACCTATTGGTCGCCGACGTGTACGACACGTATCCGCAGCTCGCCTATCGCGCTATTTTTTTCAGTCCTCGGTGTTCTCATCCCACTCCCGCTCGCTTTCTTCTTCGGTCTTGTCACAGTGCGCCACACGCTGTCACCACACCGGCTGATGACGAGCGCAGCGAGATGCATGTGGGGCTTCTTTGGTCTCTTCCTGCTCACCTGGTTGCTTGAGGGACTCCTCATCGGAGAGGCGCCCGGCCCTTCATGTACGTGTGTGTCGGCACTCTCGTCCTGTCGGCAACGATCGCGCACCCTACTCACGCTCGGCGCACGCGCCGCGAAGTCCTCATAGGGGCCAGGCCGAACAACGAGCCGAAGCGCCGAGCGAAGCTCGCAGCGCGGACGGCTCGCGGGCGGGCCGCCGCCCACCGGCACACACAGCGGCCGGGCCCGACGGCACCCGGAACACCAGCGGGGCAACAAGCAACACGAAGCCGCCCGGCCCCACAGGGGCCGGGCGGCTCACGCATCAGGCCGCTAGGCGGCTCTCAGCGAAGGTTTCAGCGCATCTGGGTGCCGTCCGAGCCCAGACGCTGGCAGGCCTCGACGACGCGGGCGGCCATGCCGGCCTCGGCCGACTTGCCCCACGAACGCGGGTCGTACTGCTTCTTCACGCCGACCTCGCCGTCGATCTTGAGGACGCCGTCGTAGTTGCGCATCATGTGGTCGACGACCGGGCGGGTGAACGCGTACTGCGTGTCGGTGTCGACGTTCATCTTGATGACGCCGTTGGCGACAGCGGTGGCGATCTCCTCGGCGGTGGAGCCGGAGCCGCCGTGCATGACCAGGTCGAAGGGACGGTGGTCGAGGCCGAAGTGCTCCGCGACCTCCTTCTGGATGGTGCCGAGCAGCTCGGGACGCAGCTTCACGTGGCCGGGCTTGTAGGCGCCGTGCACGTTGCCGAAGGTCAGGGCGGTGATGTAGCGGCCGTTCTCGCCCAGGCCCAGGGCCTCAACGGTCTTGATGCCGTCTGCGGTGGAGGTGTAGAGCTTCTCGTTGATCTCGCCAACGACGCCGTCTTCCTCGCCACCAACAGCGCCGACCTCGATCTCGAGGATGGTGTTGGCCTTGACGGACATGGCGAGCAGTTCCTTCGCGATCTCGAGGTTCTCGTCGAGCGGGATCGCGGAACCGTCCCACATGTGGGACTGGAAGGTGGGGAGCTTGCCGTCGGCAACCTGGCCGGCCTCGATCTCGAGGAGGGGGCGGACCCAGGAGTCGATGTTCTGCTTGGCGCAGTGGTCGGTGTGCAGAGCCACGGTGATGCCGTAGTTCTTGGCGACCTCGTAGGCGTAGGCGGCGAGGGCCAGAGAGCCGGTGACGCGGTTCTTGATGGTGGAGCCGGAGCCGTACTCGGCGCCGCCAACGGACACCTGGATGATGCCGTCGGACTCGGCCTCGGCGAAGCCCTGGAGGGCGGCGGTGATGGTCTGGGACGAGGTCACGTTAATCGCGGGGTAGGCGAACTTGCCGTCCCGTGCGCGATTCAGCATCTCTGCGTAGACCTCAGGGGTTGCGATAGGCACTTGGAGCCTCCTAATCGAGTGACAGTTTTGTCGTGATCGATTATCTCACATTTTGCACGTGAGGGAGGGGATGGAAGTCCCGTTCGGACAGGGTCTTTTCTTCCCACGGCCGCATGTGGTAGGCGTTTCGCGAGTCCGGGGTATTCGGCGCGTTTCCTCTCGGGTCTGAGCCGCGACGAGGCCGGGGTACTCGTCGCGGGTCGGGCGCCCTGTGCGGTGGCGGGTTCAGGTGCTGGAGGGGGCACTGAGGCGCGAGGCGTGTGCCCACATAACGATGGCGGCGGCATGACCGACGTTCATCGAGCGCGTCGACCCCGTTGGGTGATCGCCACGACGACCTCGCAGGCGGCGAGCATCTCCTCGCTTAGGCCCGAGGCCTCGGAACCGAAGACCAGGCACGCGCGTCTGGGCAGCACCGCCCCTTCGAGCGCGACGGCCCCCTCGACATTGTCGACGCCGACGAGTGTCAAGCCCTCACGCGAGCAATGCTCAACGAGTTCGCCCACCTCGGGATGGTAATCCACCGGAAGGTAACGGTCGGTGACCATCGCGCCGCGACGGTTCCACCGCTTGCGCCCCACGACGTGCACGCGGCGCGCACCCATGGCGTTCGCAGTGCGCACAATCGACCCAATATTGAAGTCATGATCGAGATTCTCCACCGCCACCTCGAAGGGCAGCGAGCGGGCAGCGACATCTGCTCGAATCGCTTCCATCGTCCAATACCGGTAGCGGTCTTCGACGTTGCGCCGATCCCCCGCCTTCAGGAGTTCCCGGTCGTAGCGCTCGCCAACCGGCCAGGCGGCCTCCCCGCACGGCCACGGACCGACCCCGACCTGCCCGGACTGCGCGGCCCCGGCCTCGTCGTTCCCGCACGCGCCATCACGCGCGATGTCACACCCGTTTTCGAACTCGTTCACGGATCCCACCCTAGCGGCACCGTAGAATGGAGGCATGACTGCCCTGACGCACGAACCCACACCACTGACCGAACTACCTCCAGTCACCGCATGGCTCTCCGACATGGACGGCGTCCTGGTCAAGGAAAATCGGGCGCTTCCGGGCGCGAACGAGTTCCTCGCCGCTCTGCGCGAAAAGATCATCCCCTTCCTGGTCCTCACCAACAATTCGGTGTTCACGAACCGCGACCTGTCCGCGCGCCTGGCGAACTCCGGCCTGGACATCCCCGAGGACAACATCTGGACCTCCGCGAACGCGACGGCCGCGTTCCTACACCAGCAGTCGCCCGGCTCGACCGCCTACGTCATCGGCGAGGCCGGCCTGACCACCGCGATCCACGCCGCGGGATACGTGATGACGGAGATCGACCCCGAGTTCGTGGTGCTCGGCGAGGTGCGTTCCTACGACTTCCACGCGCTGACGCACGCGATCCGCCTCATCGAGGGCGGCGCGAAGTTCATCGCGACCAACCCCGACGTGTCGGGCCCCTCCGACGAGGGCACGCTGCCCGCGTGCGGCGCGATCGCAGCGATGATCACGGCGGCGACCGGTCACAAGCCCCTACTTCGTCGGCAAGCCGAACCCTGTCATGATCCGCGCGGGCCTGAACAAGATCGGCGCGCACTCCGAGAGCGCCGCGATGGTCGGCGACCGCATGGACACGGACGTACGCGCGGGCGTCGAGGCAGGCCTGCGCACCCACCTGGTCCTGTCGGGTTCCACGGCCCGCGAGGACGTCAACAATTTCCCGTTCCGCCCCTTCGGCATCCACGAGGGCATCGGCGATCTCATCGAGCTCGTCGAGGCGGCGCACTGACCCACACCGATCCGGAAGGAACACTCATGACCAACGATTCCCACAAAGGCGCGCCTGGCTGCCCTCGTCCAGGAGCTCTCCGTCATCCACGAGAAGGTGACCCTGGCGTCGGGGCGCGAGTCCGACTTCTACGTCGACATGCGCCGCTCGACCCTGCACCACGAGGCGGCTCCCCTCATCGGCCACGTCATGCTGGACCTCCTGGAGGAGTCCGGCTTCGCGGTGGGCGAGGACTACGTGGCCGTCGGCGGCCTAACGATGGGCGCTGACCCCGTCGCCACCGCGATGATGCACGCTGCCGCGTCGCGCGGCCTGGACCTGGACGCGTTCGTCGTGCGTAAGGCCGCGAAGGATCACGGCATGAAGCGCCGCATCGAGGGCCCGGACGTCGTGGGCAAGAACGTCGTCGTCCTTGAGGACACGTCCACGACCGGTGGCTCGCCGCTGGAGGCAGCGCTCGCGCTGCGCGAGGCCGGTGCGAACGTCGTCGCCGTCGCGGTGATCGTCGACCGCGCGACGGGCGCGAAGGAGCGCATCGAGGCCGAGGGCTTCCCGTACTTCTACGCGCTGGGCCTGGAGGATATCGGCCTGGCCTGATTCTCCCTTCTCTCTGACGAGGCCGGGGCCGGGTTCTGCGCGAACCTGGCCCCGGCCTCGTTTCAGTGCGTGCACCCTCACATGTGGGGAACGGCGCGCATGGCGCGCGCGGTCACCCAGCGCGGGGCGAGCTTCATGGCACCCATGGCGACCTTGTAGGGGATGGTGGGGGTAACCTGAACGCGGCCCGCACGCACAGCGTTGAGGGCATCTGTGACGACCCGCTCGGGGCTGGCCATGAGCCAGGAGGGAGTCGAACGCATGTCGACGCCCGCGCGCTCGAAGAAGGGGGTGTCGACGGGGCCGGGGCACACGACCGTGGCGGTGATGCCCGATCCCTTGAGCTCGGCGGCGAGGCCCTCGGTGAAGGCGACGACCCAGGCCTTGTGGGCAGAATAGGTGCCTGCACCCGTGCGCGAGGCGACGGACCCAACGTTGAGGATGGCGCCGCGTCCGCGCGAGCGCATGGAGATGCCGGCGTGGTGGGCCAGAGTCATGACGGCGCGGACCATGACGTTCAGGCCGTTGATTTCGTTCTCGAGGCTGTTGTCCAGGAATTCGGTTCCCAGCCCGAAGCCGGCGTTATTGACGAGGAGGTCAACCGGCGCCAGGTCGGTCTTCTCGCGATCTGCGGGGCCTCCCACGTCGAGGCGCGCAGAGACGCGCGCGCAGCCGGAGTCGGTGGACAGGTCCGCGGCGATCACCTCAGCGCGCACTCCTGCGACGTTCGCGAGCGAGTCCGCGAGCGCGCGCAGAGCGTCTTCGCTGCGCGCGACGAGCACCAGGTCGTGGCCCGCGGCGGCCAGCTGCCAACAGAATTCTTCACCAATGCCGGAGGTCGCTCCGGTGACCAGCGCTGTTCCCATGGGGAAGTCTAGCGCTGCAAGGTGCGCGCAGCACGAAGCCGGGGCGGGAACGCGTGTGCGTCCCGCCCCGGCTTGTCGTGTCATCGGGTCCGGATCAGGGTATCCGGCTCCGCCGCCGGCGAGGCCGCCGGGATGACGAGGAGGACCAGCCAGTAGGGGCTCCATCCGCCTGTGCGGCTGTTCTCGGCGGCCGCGGCGATCGGCATGGCGCCCGCCGCGTTAGCCGTCCCGTTCTCGGGGCGCCCACGCTACCGCTCTGCTCCGCCTCACCGCTGGGCGCTCCGCTCTGGGGAGCGGCCGAGGGACTCGCGGACAGGGGTGGCCGCAGGGGGCTGCCTTCGGGGCGGTCACGGGTACCGAGCTGGCCGCACCGTTCGTCCCGCTTGTCGCTCCGTTGCTGCGAGCAGCCCGGAGCGCTGGTCGCGCTACCGCCGGTCGCCGCGGGTGCGGTGCGAGTCGCTCCGGACGAGACCGGGGTGCCTGCGTTGGTCGCCGGTGCTGCGGGCACTCGAACCGGGCCGCCACTGGGCGCAGGGAGCCGGCGCGGGATCCACGGTCGGGGCGGGTGCGGGGCTGGATCCGCAGAAGGCGCGGGGGCCGGCGCAGGGTCCTCGCTCGGCGCAGGGAGCCGGTGCAGGATCCGCAGTGGGCGCGGGGGCGGGCTCAGTCGTGGGCGCGGGCGCAGGTGTCGGGTCCGGGGTGGGGACCGGCTCCGGCACCGGGGATGGTCCGGGCGACGGCGTCGGCACGGGCTCTTCCTCGACCGGCGCGGGCTGCTCATTGGGACGCCCGGATCGGACGATCACGGTGAAGGACTGGGGCTCGACGAGGCTGCGCTCGCCGCTGCGCGCGCCCACCTCGATGCGGTAGGTACCGGGCGCGCTGAAGACCCAGTTGCCGTGCATGTGCGTCGCCTCGGTCGTGTGGACGAGGCCGTCGCCCTTGGACGAGTCGAAGTGGACCTTCGCGCCCGCACCGAAGGTGCCACCCTGAAAGAAGGCGACGCGAGCGCCTTCGGGAGCCTGCGCGAGGTGCAGGGTCAGGTCGGCACCCTCGGGCAGCGCCGCGTAGTCGATGCCCTCGGTGGACAGGCCGGGCCAGACGATGTCGCTGTTTTGCGTCTCGGGCAGCACGTAGGTGGCCGTGCCCACCGGGCCAAGCACGTCGTAGCTCGGGTCGGAGAGGGAGGCTGGGCGCACGAATCGCGCGTTGGGTGCGACCGCGAGGGTCGTGGAGCCGACGGTGCGCAGCACGGAGGTACGAGCGTTGGTGAGGGAATCATCCTTGACGGCCAGGCCGTAGGGTGAGGCCGCCCTCGCCGCTCGCCTGGGTGAGGCGCACGTCCAGGTGTCCGCGCCCGATCTCCACGGGGTCGGAGAGCAGGGACGAGGCCGGGTCCGGGGTCGCGTCGTTTCCGCCGTTATCGGGGGCGGGGGCAGGGGTGGGCGTCGGGTTCGGAGCGGGTTCCGGTTCTTCGGGGGCAGAGGCGCCGTCACGCATTGTGAGCATGGCGGTGAGGCCGACATGGGAACCGACGGTGACGTCGGAGGCGTCAGCGACGGTCATGACCGCGTCCGAGAGCGGGTGGGGCCGCAGGGTGACGCGCATGTACATGGGGTCGGACTGGCACACGCCGAGATCCTGAGTCTTCGTGTCCATGCCGCCCGCGCCCAGCGTGCCCTCCATGGAGCACCACGGGCTGAAATCCCACTTGGATTCGAAGAACTCGATCTTGTAGGTGGCGCGCAGGTTCGGGTCTGCCGCGCGCACCGTGGCGGTGTACTGATCGGTCGAGCCGGGGACGAGGTCGTAGGAGACCTCGACGCGACGCGAGGAGATCGGCAGGTGGTCGGGGTTCCACACCGGCGCGGGGTCCGGGTTGGAGGGGCCGAGGATCGTGTCGGTACCGCCGACGGTGACGGGCTCCGTGTCCTTCTGGGAATACTGAACGGTCTGAGAGATCCAGCGTGCCGAGGTGGAGTCGCCGGGGATGTAGATCGCCTGGACGGCAGCGGCATCGGCACCAAGCAGCTCAGAGACCGTCGCTCGGCCGCCTTCGACGCCAACCTCGGTGAGGAAGTAGCCGTTGACGGTGATCCACGCGCGGCCCGTATCGGTGGCGACGCCCGTGTCGAGCGTGATGTCGGTCAGGTGGTTGTCGCCGGGGTGCTCGCGCTCGCCGTGATGCGACAGGGTCAGCGTCGATGTGGCTGCGTTGCCGTCCGTGCGCTGCGCGCGCGCCGCGTTGTATGCGGATTCGATGTCCTTGATGGTGCCATCGGTGGGATTCGCACCGCCAACCTGCCAGACCAGAGGGGTGATCGGCGAGGAGTAGATTGCGGTGCCGTCGGCGCTGCGAGCGGTCATCTTGTAGTTCGCGACGTAGCGGCCCGGCTGCGTGAAGGTCGTGTACAGGTGCGTGTGGCGCGGGTTGTAGACGCTTCGGTACGCGGTGTCGTGACTGGAGAGGAATCGGTTCACGCTGTCGCCATTGTCGATGAACATCTCCATGCGGCCCGGGCCATCGACGCTGATGAGATCGAGCGTGTAGGTCTCGCCCTCGAACTTGTCGGTGTCTCCGATTTCGCCGGCGCCGAGACCCGCCCAGATGGGCGTATTACCGGGGCCGGGAGTCTGGGGCGCAGCGTTCAGGACGGTGCCTTCGGCGCCCAAGAAGGCCAGGTCGGGACGCTTCGCCGGGATGACGAGCTGCGACTTCGCCTCGTCTTTCTCGCCGGTGCCGGTCCATGCCTTGGGGATCCACAGAGCGGTCTTTTCCATCGGCATGTTGATGGTGTTCAGGGAGAAGCTGTTGGTGTCGTCATGCCAGACGGGGATGGGTGCATCAACGTGCTGTCCGGTAACGATCCATTCCTTGTCCTGGTCGGGACCGGCCCACGCGGCGGCGGGGGTCAGCGCCAGGAAGATGGCGAGCGCAGCTGTGCTGATGCGTCGCAGGTGTGACATTCGAGTGCCTTTTCTAGCTATGTTGTAGGTGAGAATCATTATCACTCTAAATAAGCGCTCACACAACTCACACCGGCCAAGCATGTTTCACGCGCGTTTCACGCAGCCACTACCCTCCGCCGCCGATAGGCTCGACTCCATGAGATTTGCGACCTGGAACGTCAACTCCATCCGCACGCGCGTCGACCGCGTCATTGCTTTCCTTGAGCGCTCGGGCACGGACGTACTGGCCATGCAGGAAATCAAGTGCCGCCCCGACCAATTCCCCACGGAGGCCTTTGAGGAGGCCGGCTACCACGTCGCCATCCACGGTCTCAACCAGTGGAACGGCGTCGCCGTCGCCTCGCGCCTGCCGATCCTGGACGTTCAGGATCACTTCCCCACCCAGCCCGCCTTTGGCGAACCACCCGTCGTCGAAGCCCGCGCGCTCGGCGTCACCATCGACACGACTGACGCGCTTCCCTCTGAGGATGGGCAGGCCTCGTCGATGACGATCTGGAGCCTGTACGTCCCCAACGGCCGAGAGCTCACGCACGCGCACTACGCCTACAAGCTGGAGTGGCTCGCGAACCTCGCCGAGCAGGGCCGAGGCTGGCTCGCCGACCCGGACACCCTCATCGCCCTCGTCGGAGACTGGAACGTCGCGCCCCTGGACGAAGATGTGTGGGACGTGAGCGCCTTCGAGGGGGCCACGCACGTGTCGACCCCCGAACGCGAGGCCTTCGCAGCGTTCGCCGTGGACGGGTGGGTCGAGGTCACGCGAGATCGCGTCACGAACTACACCTACTGGGATTACCAGAAGCTGCGCTTCCCCAAGAACGAGGGCATGCGCATCGACTTCGCCTACTGCTCGCCGGCGCTCGCTGCGCGTGTGAGCGGCGCGCAGATCGACCGCGACGAGCGCAAGGGCAAGGGCGCATCCGACCACGTGCCCGTCATCGTCGACGTCGACTGAGAGGTTAACGAGGCCGGAAGTGGGCCGCCTACACAGGTCGAGGCCTGGGCACGCGCCCAGGCCTCGTTCCGTACCGATTACGTATACTCGCGCGCGAGGCGCAGCAACTCAGCATTCAGTGTCGACCAGTTGTCGTGATGCCACTGCCCGAAAGGCTCGGCTCCGACGAAGGCGGCGCTGGCGCGAAGGTCACGGTCCGCCCACACGAAGGAACCGGACTGCCCGAAGTGCCCGATCGTGCGCGCAGAGGCGTCGGGCGCGGTCCAGTGCGGCGACTTCTCGCCGCGAATCTCGATGCCGAGGCCCCACGGACAGGGATTAAAACGCCCGTAGCCCGGCACGACGCCAGCGAGCGCAGGGAAACTGCGACAGTGCGGCGAGCGCAGCCAAGGGGCCGTTCACCAGGGTTGGGCGCGCGAGCTCGGCACCGAAGAGGCTGACGTCAGACGCACTGGCAATCCCCGCGTGGGCGGGGCTGCCCGGAATATCCGCACTCGCCATCCCCAGCGGCTCAAAAATCGTCTCGCGCACCCACTGGGAAACACCGACGCCGGTTGCAGCCTCAATGACCTCTCCGAGGACATCGAACCCCTCGTTCGAGTAGATCCGGCGCTTCTCGGGAGCCGCGACCGGCCGGCGCCCCTCAAACGGCAGGCCCGAGGCATGGGCCAGCAGGTGACGGACCGTCGCCCCCTCGGGCCCCGCCGGATCGTCGAGGGTCATCAGGCCTCGCTCGATCGCGACTAACACCGACCACGCAACAATCGGCTTGGTCACCGAGGCGAGCGGGAAGACACGATCGACGTCGCCATGCGAATAGACGACGTCGCCCTCGACACGAAGGACGAGGGCGACATCGAAGGATGGCAGTGAGCCGATCACGCGGTGGCCTCCGGAGCCACACCTGCTTCGGCGGCTGCGGTGGTCTTTTCGCTAATCTTACGCAGCGTGCGAGCGTACACTTCCGCAACCTCCTCGGGGACCGAGGCCCCGAGCTGCAGCACGTAGTGCGCAGGCAGGCGCAGGAGCTGCACACACACAGCGAGGAAGTCCGCGACGAACTCACGCGCGTCGATCGGCTCGTCGTTGTAGCGAGCCGAGACGACAGAGCCGTACCAGTAGCGGATGAGGATCCTCGCGAGCGTGCGAGGAGTCGTGCCGATCTCGGCACCTTCCTCATCCACGAAGGCCTGGATCATCGCCGTGAGGGCTTCCTCCATCTGCTGGGTGCGGTACTTGTAGTGTGCGTGTGCAGGGTGCGTCTCAGAGGAGGACGCGGCCCACAGGACACAGTCCAGTGCGATGGCCGCGTCAGCACCGGGCTTCATGGCGAAGCGCATCTCCCCGACCGCCCAGTCAACAAACGATCCTGCGGTGATACCGCCCTCGTCGAACCCGCCTTCTGCCTCTTCGTTAATGGAAACGTCAAAGAGCGCGTTCATCTCCTCATGACGCTGGATCGCGCTACGCAGGATGGCTTCCTTCGAGGGGAAGTGATAGACCACCGCAGGGTGCGAAATGCCGACTCGGCGGCCAAGGTCACGCAGGGAAAAGCCGTTATAGCCTCGCTCTGCAATCAGAACCATCGCTGCCGAGAGGATGGATTCACGCGTCGCCTGTCCTACGGAGTAGGCGCCACGGGCCTTCCTCTGGGTTGCCATATCATCTCCTGCTGTTGCGGACACCATATACCGAGTGCCCGAAATACACACTGATAGTCAGTGTATCGCGCAATCTCAGGGTTTATCAACATTGATGACAAGCCCGTCGAAGGAATCGTTGATATCAACTGTCACATTCTGACCATCTTGAACGTCTCCACTGAGCAGCAGCTTGGCCAGTCGATCACCAATCTCGCGCTGGATCAAACGGCGCAGCGGGCGCGCTCCGAAGGCCGGATCATAGCCGACTCGAGCGAGCCATCCACGGGCCGGGTCGGTTACTGTCAAACCGATGCGACGCTCGCGCAAACGAAACTCCAGCGACGCGACGAGCAAATCGACGATCTCGCCCAGATTATCGCGGGTAAGAGCGTCAAACATGACCGTCTCATCCAATCGATTAAGGAACTCCGGACGGAAGGCCGCCGACACGACCGACATGACAGACTCCCGCTTCTCTTCGGATGTCAAGTCAGGGTCCGCCAGGAACTGCGATCCGAGGTTCGAGGTGAGGATCAGAATGGTGTTGCGGAAGTCGACCGTCCGCCCCTGTCCGTCGGTGAGACGTCCATCATCCAGAACCTGCAAAAGAATATCGAAAATCTCGGGATCGGCCTTCTCCACTTCGTCCAGCAGAACCACGGAATAGGGGCGACGGCGCACCGCCTCGGTCAGCTGACCGCCCTGCTCGTAGCCCACGTACCCCGGAGGAGCACCGACGAGGCGCGCCACCGAGTGCTTTTCGGAGTACTCGGACATGTCAATACGCACCATCGCACGCTCGTCGTCGAAGAGGAACTCCGCGAGCGCCTTGGCCAGCTCCGTCTTACCCACGCCCGTCGGGCCGAGGAAAAGGAACGAACCGGTCGGACGGTTCGGGTCGGACAGAGCCCGCGCGAGAGCGGCGGACCGCGTCGGACACTGCACGCACGGCATCTTTCTGACCGATCAGACGCTTTCCAAGCTCGTCCTCCATGTGCAGGAGCTTGTCGGTCTCCGTTTGCAGGAGCTTACCCGTCGGAATCCCGGTCCACGCCTCGATCACCTCGGCGATCTCTGCGGGGCCGACCTTCTCGGCGATCATCGGCTCGTCGTCGCTACGGGCATCCTGCGCCTCGGCCTGCGCTTCCGCCTCGGCGATCTGACGCTCGACGGCCGGGATTTCACCGTTCTGCAGGCGCCCGGCCTCCTCCCAGCGCCCCTCACGCACGGCCAGCTCAAGCTGGGTGCGAAGCGAGTCAAGCTGGACGCGCAGGTCACCAACGCGGTTATGACCGGCCTTCTCGGCCTCCCAGCGAGCCGTCAGAGCGCGCAGGCTCTCCTCGCGGTCAGCGAGGTCGGCGCGCAGCTTGCTCAGCCGCTCCTGGGTCGCCTCATCCAGACCCTCCGGGTCAGACTCGGTCAGGTAGGACTCCTCCATGCGGAGACGGTCCACGCTGCGGCGCAGCTCGTCGATCTCAACCGGCGAGGAGTCCAGCTCCATGCGCAGGCGCGAGGCGGCCTCGTCGATCAGGTCGATCGCCTTGTCGGGCAGCTGGCGCCCCGTGATGTAGCGGTTCGACAGGGTCGCCGCGGCGACGAGGGCACCGTCGGAGATGGTCACCTTGTGGTGGGCCTCGTACTTCGGCGCGATACCGCGCAGGATCGCGACAGTGTCCTCGACAGAGGGCTCGCCGACGAACACCTGCTGGAAGCGGCGCTCAAGCGCCGGATCCTTTTCGATGTTCTCGCGGTACTCGTCAAGGGTCGTCGCGCCGACCATGCGCAGCTCGCCGCGGGCGAGCATGGGCTTGAGCATGTTGCCCGCGTCCATCGCACCCTCGGAGCCGCCGCCTGCACCGACGACGGTGTGCAGCTCGTCGATGAAGGTGATGATCTGCCCGTCCGAGCGAGAAATCTCGGACAGAACCGCCTTCAGACGTTCTTCGAATTCGCCGCGGTACTTCGCGCCGGCGACCATCGACGCCACGTCGAGGGAGACGAGGCGCTTGTCGCGCAGGGACTCGGAACGTCGCCCGCGACGATGCGCTGGGCGAGGCCTTCGACGACGGCCGTCTTGCCGACGCCGGGCTCGCCGATCAGAACCGGGTTGTTCTTGGTACGGCGGGACAGGACCTGCACGACGCGGCGAATCTCGTTGTCGCGGCCGATGACCGGATCGAGCTTGCCTTCACGCGCAACCTCCGTCAGGTCGCGCCCGTACTTGGACAGGGCCTCGAAGGATCCCTCGGGATCTGCCGAGGTGATCGGATCGGGGCGCAGCTGGGACAGCGCCTGCGTGAGCGCATCGGCCTCGACGCCACCCTGGGTGAGGATGCGCCCAGCCTCGGTCTGCGACGCAGCCAGCGCGATCAGCAGGTGCTCGGTCGAGATGTACTGGTCACCGCCAGCCTCGGCGCGCTCGCCGGCGTCGCGAACGACCGCGAGCAGAGCGTTCGAGGGCTGGGCGCTACCAGCGGATGCACCCTGCGCACTCGGGAGCGCCACGAGGGCATTGCGGGTGCGCGCGCCGATCGCGCGCACGTCGGCCGCAACGGCCTCGAGCAGGGAGAGCGCGATGCCTTCGCGCTGTTCGATCAGTGCTTCAAGCAGGTGGATGGGCTCCACCTGCGGATTACCAGCTGCAGCGGCAGCCTGGAGCGCAGAGGAGACGGCCTCCTGCGCCTTTGTCGTCATTTCACGTGCCATGAAATCACTCCTCCAAATGGTTTTGTCTGGTGGCGTCGAGTCACTCAACGCCTTCTGACAGACACAACGAAGCCGAAGTTGAGCCTATTCCACTCAACTTGAATTTTTGAGGAGGATGTGAGTCAGTTCTCGGGCAGCCAAGCAGGACCATCAAACCCACGCTGATGCCCACCGGCAGGACCAGGCCCTTCATCATCGTCGAGGCCATAACGCTCCTCGAGCGCACGGAAAAGCTGAAGGGTCGTCGCCAGCGCGCACATCACCTGCTGCACAAGCTGCGCATCCGTCGCACCGTACTCGTAATCAGCATTCACCTCGGCGACAACGCGGTCACCCTCGTCCTGATCGGCGACGTACGCCTTCGGCCACAGGAACTCACCGTGCCACGCCTGCAGAAAGTCGCGCAGATCCTCACCACATTCGATGGGAACAAGGCTCTTCATGAAGGCAACGATTGACAGCACCTCGCGCGAGTCGCCAAAGGAAACGGAAGCAGAACAGATGCCCCTCCCAGAAACCGCAGAGGTCCCCATCACTATCGATACGCCAGGACCATCCCTCAGAGTCAAAAAGGAGGCCCAAGCGCTCCTGCGTGATGGGACGAACCATATCGAAACGATTGGCTTCAAACTCCGAATTACCCGTGACAATTCCTTTCGGAGGTGCTGCATTGCTACCTCCCCATTGTTCCATATCAGAGGCGGTATCGTCCGGCAGTTCGCGGCGGCGAGGCGTCTCCTCGCCGCCGGTTCCCCCGTCGGCATCCGCCCGCCATAGCCAGCCCATGATGTACCCCTAGTCGTGCCGATGATTGGTGACGCGCCACGGCGTCGCTACCGATGGGGCGAGAGCGCGCCGATCGCCCCTGACAGCGGTCTGCACATGCATACCCATTGGCGCCTCCTCAGCTCACCTCATCGTGTTACCAGCACGTGTCTTGATGCCTTCACAGTAGCGCAGAAACCGCGAAAAACCAACGCCCCCAACAGGTTCAGGCCCTCTGAGGGGGCGCGCGATGAGACAGCGCGTCACCATCGTCGCAGCTCACCCGGGGGAGCTCGCGCCACTTCTTGACAAATGTATTGTTACTCACATTTTGATATAGCTCTTGCGAGCGGCGCTTATTTCTATTAAGTAGGAAAACTTCACTCGGTTTCGCGCATACTCCCCTGTGCACTCCCATTGGGCTCGACACTCGGTGCGGCGACCGGATCCGCCGTGACCAACGAGGCCTGCGCGACTCCTGCGAGCACGTTCGAGCGAACACCGGGAACGGGCACGAAGGCCGGCATCGGCCTCTTCTTCGCGCTCTTCGCAACCAGCCATCGCAGCGCCCACTCAGCGGGACCGCGCGACGATCCGAATGCCTCGGCAATAACACAGCCGAGGCCGATCAGCGCCCATACCCCCAGAGCGATCAGTCCGGACACCGCCACGCCCAGCGAACGCACGCCACACGCGCCGAGCACGCTGAAGATGAGAATGAAGAGCACCGTCTGGGACAGATAGGCGGTCATCGAGCGTCGACCGATCGCGCTGAGGAACGCGCACACAGCACCCAGATTCTCGCGCGGACCACCACCCACGAGAGCCAGAAGCGCCAGCCAGCCGCACGCACCCGCAACCCCCGAGGCATGGAACAGCGGGTAGGACCAGGCGGCCGAGCCGACGAACGCCCAATCCACCTGCATGAGCGCAAAAGGCAACCCTCCGAGCGCCCCAATCCCCAGGCCACAGGCCGCGATGCCGGACAGCAACGCCCCGCGCCCACGCGGGTCCTGAAGGAGGCCCCAGCGCGCCACGCCCACACCGATCATGACGCAGGGGACCACGAGGGACATCAGAACCGTTGCGATGGTTGCTCCCAACCAGTTCCCCAGGGACGTCAACGGGTAGAACATCGTCAGCGCCATCGGGCCATGATATTCGAGCACCATGGGCGTGCCACCCATCGAAAACCCCGTCCCCCACAAGCCGAAGAGGCTGAGCGCAGCAACAAGGGAGCCCACCAGGACGCGAGGCCACGCGCGCTTCATGACGATAACTTCGGCGAAGAGCACCGCGACGAGGCCGTAGGTTCCGATGATGTCGCCGGAGAAGAACAGGGCATGCACAGCGCCGAAGACCAGCATCCACCAGCCGCGGCGACGGATTAGGCGCGCGGCCACGCGGCGAACGTGACGCTCGATGTTCTCCTCGGCAATCTGTCGCTGGACGGGATGCCAGCCGGCGACCACCTCGGAAGGCACGTTCTGCTCAATGACCCTGCGCTCGCGCTCCATCGCGCGCGACGCCATGATCGCCATGCCGAAGCCGAAGAGAATCGAAAACAGCGGGTAGGCTCGACGATCGACAAACAGAGTCCGCGCCAGATACCACCACTGGTCGGTGCTATTCATCGCTTCAAGCGCCGCGTGTCCCGCCTGGGGAGTCTCCGGGAAGTAGGCAATCCAGAAGGGCACATTCGCCAGCGCAATGAGCGCAAGCATGAAGCCGCGCGCCACATCGGGTGCCGGATATCGAAGCTGACGCTCTCCCGTGAAAGACAGGGTGTGCATGGCGTCCTTACTCGTCGGGGTGTCGGTGTGACATAGGGGCGAGGCCGGAGAGTGTTTCCGATCCTCGCCCCTGATTGCGTCGCGCGGGTTAGTACATCGCTGACATCATGGCCTGCTGCTGAAGCTCTTTGCGCTTGCTGCCGGCTCGAACGACGAGGACGATGCCCACGATCAGCAGAACGACGCCGGACACGCCAACCAGGGTGCTCCACAGGAATGCGCCGCTGGTCGACGACACCATGTCATCACCGCTCACGGGCAGACCCGTGATCCTCACGGCGGAGGATACGCCCTGGCACTGAATCGTGTAGGTGCCCTGCGCCAGACCGTCGACGTAATACACCTCCGAGCTGCTCTGCAGCCGCTTCATCTCGAAGCTCTGATTACTTCCATTGGTGAGCGTGCAGGAGGACGCCTCACCGGGCGAGATCGACACCGTATAGCTGCCGTTGGCGCCAACTTCGATGGTCCCACCGTTCGACACGACAGTGCCGGCGGCCAAGTTTTCGCCAACGCCGGAGAGGCCCTGGAACATGAGGACGAAGAAAAGGATGGGCGCGACGACAATGGCCATGAGGATGCCAACAACAATGAGGATGACACCGGGGGCTTTGCTGGGACCCTTCACGATGGGCATTGTCACCGGACCGCCATAGCCTCCGCCCTGGAAGTTCTGGGGCCCTCCCTGCATCGGCATACCCTGCATCGGAGCGCCCGCTCCGTTGTCGCCGTACTGGGGCCAGGGTGTGCCCTGATTGCCGGGAACACCGTAGGGGGGATTCGACATGTGCGTGCCTTCCTGAAGGAAATTTTACTTAAGCATAACAACGCGGAACACGGACTGGACAGTGCGTCGACGCAATTGGAACGCTCAGATACCCCTCGATCGTACGCTGTTTCCTCCCGTGGGGGGAAAGCGCCAGAGGGAACCGCAAAGGGGACGAGGCCCGGGATAGTTCCCCCGCCTCGTCTCCTTTCACGGAGCATGAGTCAGCGCACGGCGCCCATCAGGGCTTCCTGCGTGATGCGGCGGCGCTTGCCGTTCACATTCACCAGGAGGACGATGCCGACGATCAGGACGATCAGGCCGGCGACACCGACGACGGTTCCCCACACGAAGGGCATGGCGAAGACCTTTGTCACAACCTCAGGCGACGCGTTGAATGCGGTAATGTTCGCACCGTTGGCGGTGGTGCCGCCCTTGACCGAGTTGCCCTCAGTGCCGGCCACACCGGCGACCATCGTGGCGAAGAAGACGATCGGCGCGATGATGACCATGAGCACCACGCCGAGAACGAGCGTTGTAATGGCACCGCCTCGACCGGGGAGCTGCGGCACCCGGGTAGGAAGTACCGTTCGTGGGCACCGCGCCCGGCTGGCCCGCGGGACCGTAGGAGGGGTTCGACATGTCTGTGCCTTTCTGACGAGAATTCTGCTCGACCGGGAGTGAGGCGTACAGATTGATGAGAACGCGCCAACGTAGCACATCGATGTCCCCGCGCGGGATCGGCGGGGAAAAACTCCGAGTTCTGGTCGTGTGTCAGCTCAGCGACACCCCGCTCAGACGCTCCTCGCGCAGCTCGGCAACACCCGGCACATCGAGCGGCTCCAGCGTCGCGCCTGTGGCGCGCTCAAGCAGCAAGTCCGCCAGCTCGGGGTTGCGGGCAAGAGCAGGGCCGTGCATGTAGGGTGGCAATGACGGAGCCCTGAACGGCACCGTCGTAGCGCACCTCGGGCGCTTCTTCCCCTGGGGCGTGCCGTTTCAACACCGGAGATGACGCGTCCCAGCGGGAGAGCGTCGGGGCCGAGGACGGTGCCGCCCCCGTGGTTTTTCGAAGCCGGTGAGGGTCTGTGTCAGGCCATCGAGGACGGGCTCTGACAGCGAGCTCGCCGATCGCTCGGTGTCCCTGGGGGCGCGTCGTAATGTCGAGGACACCCATGCCGGGAACGCGCATCCCGCGCGCATCCTCGTACCAGTGGCCAGAACCTGCAGCGAGGCGCAGATCGCGAGGAGCGGGCGACCCGTGTCGAGGGGCTCGGGCGAGACCGGAGGTGCCACGGAACTTGTCGGCCGCGAGCGCCTGGGCGGTGTCCTCGCCGCCTCCGAGCGTGTAGATGTCCAGGCTGTCCGGAATCTCCTCGGTCAAGCCGACATGAACGACCTCGGCGTCGATGCCGCGCCTGCGGGCACGCTCGGCGAGGATCAGAGCATTACCGCTGTCGCCGTAGGGTACCCAGGACCTCGGGCATGAGGACGCCGATTCGCAGCGTGGAGGCGCTCATCGCGTGCCTTCCCTTTCGATCGAGCAGGACCTTGAAGTCGCGCATAGCCGTGTAGTTGAGGAGCATCTCGACGCGACCGGGCTCGCACGCGGCCAGGGCGTCCATGGGCAGCGGAACGAGGTCGCAGTGGACGCCCGCATATTCGAGGCGCACGGCCAGGTCGGCGCCGCGCTCACCGCAGGCGACGACGCGGCGGCCGGGCTGCTTGACGGCGGAAAAAGTCGACGTCCCACAGCCAGGAGGGTCCTGACCGTCGGGCACCTGGCCGTTGACGCCGATGACAACCTGATCGACGCGCGGGTCGATCATCGTCATAGCCTCCTGCCATCCGGCGGGATTCTTGGCGAGCATGAGGCGCGCGCTGCGTCCGTTGACGTCGTGGACGGAGTAGCGTCCCGCGACTTCGGTGACGCTGCTGACGGCTGCGGCGGCAGCCGTGGGGTCGATGCCCATCGCGACGGCAGCGGCGACGGCCTGTGCAGCATTGCCGAGGTTGGCGCGCCCGGGAAGCTTCAGCTCGAGGGGACGCTGACGCTGTCCGGTCCGCGTAGCGTCGCGCGCGGACCCTCGGGGAGCCAGCTCGATGTCCTCGAGCCACCACTGAGGCTGCGGACGGGCGTTGAGCTCAGGCAGAGCCTCGCCGTCGAAAGCGGGGATCAGGTGCCAGTCCTCGCCGGAGCGGACGACGCGGCCGCCGCGCGCGTACGCCGCGGAGTCCCTCCCCAACCGGCACCCGCAGCCACCCGCGACGTTCGGGTTGTCGGCGGCGGCCGAGACGATGAGGGGGTCGTCGCAGTTCGCGACAACGATGGCATCCGAATGGGTCGAGGGCGCCGTCACGCGAGCGACGCTCGACGGAGCCGATTTCACCGACGCGATCGAGCTGATCGCGCGAGATTCAGGTACACGAAGACTGCTGGATTGACGTCGGCGGCGACGGCAGGGCACGTGCATCTCATCGACCTCGAGGGCGGCTCGCGTCGCCCTTGCCCCGCATGAGGGGCAGTAATAACGCCCGAGGTCATGTTGTCGCCGTTGATGTTGGAGGCGACGGGACCGGCGCTTTCGAGCGCGGCGCGCACCATGCGGGTCGTCGTCGATTTTCCGTTCGTGCCGGTCACGATGACGGAGGAGTAGGGGGCTGCCAGCTCCGATAGGAACTTCGGCGAGATACGCATGGCAACCTCGCCGCCGATCATGCCGCCGGATCCGCGTCCGAGGGCCCGGGAAGCAAAGCGGGCGGCACCGCCGGCCGCTTTGGCCACGCGCGAGCGCACCGACAGGTGATGCGAAGATTTCGTCATGCGTCCACGTTAACGCATGCGGGGCGTCGGTCGCGCCGCTGACGCATCTCAGCCCTTTCTCTCAGGACACAGACGAGGGGCACCGAGGGGACCGTTATCCGCGCGCGACACGCTGATACGCGCCTGACCCGCGCAGATAGTTACGCATTGCATACCGACGTTATCCACGCCATCTCTGTGTGACGGCATCGATATATCCCACCGGTTAATACCGGCCAGTCAGACACCGAACAGCGCCGCCCCAACATCTCACAACCTGAGCAATCACAAGGAAAAACGCCCACCCATTGACATAATTGCAGGTCAGAGGGCATTTCCGAAAAATAGTCATAAATCTGGCGCACGGATTTCACGCACCCCTGCACGTTTGCGCCAAGCGGTCCACACGCCACCAATCGACTATCGAAACCGGTCATGACCTGGTAAAACTGTTTTCAGCAGGCGAAAGCCTGTTGCCTGTTCCAGGCTTCGGTCGGGGATCCTGTGTGCCCCCGGATCCTCGATCGAACATGCTGCGGGACCCATCCACTGGATGGGTCCCGCAGTCACTAGTCTCGATGCCCTAGCGGTGAGAGACGATCGTCCCCTCAATCACCGCGCGCGCCTTCGATCGCGGCGCAGCCGGAAGCGCAGAACGCGCCGGGGCCTCGGAGGAGGCGAGAGCCGCGAGCGCCCGCACCGGATTCCACACGGTGAGAGAGCCGCCAGAGCGAGCCCTCAGACCTCGAGGAGCTATCCCACGGGCGCTGGCCTCGTCGCATCGGCATGACCTGACCGTCCGCAGACGCAGCAGACACGCGATTACGCTTGGCTTCAGCCGCAGCGACCGCCCCCACGTAGGGCGTCCCGCCCTCCTCCAACGCCTCTGACGCGCCGCTCAAGCTCGAGGATGCGCCGATGCCCGCCAGGTTGATGCCCTCTTCCTGACTCATCCGCTGCACGTCGCGCAGACGCTGCACGTCCTGCTTTGCGTATAGCGGCGACGCCCTTGGTACGGGCGGGGATCACCAGACCGAGGCGGTCGTACTGGCGC